>Ga0214202_1000047_pt1 | contig 63215 bp, 70 predicted proteins | sample TroBogEpilimnion_9_FD_153040 | JGI IMG/M metagenome (GOLD analysis project Ga0214202, IMG submission 153040) | Freshwater microbial communities from Trout Bog Lake, WI - 03JUN2009 epilimnion | ecosystem: Environmental > Aquatic > Freshwater > Lake > Epilimnion/Euphotic zone | place: Trout Bog...
CGCCATTACTGATGACCCCGACCCTGCGGGCCGTAATGCGCCAACCCCGGCTGCTGCGGTACAAGCGAAGTAAGCCCGCCCGCACCAGACAACGCGCCGGGGCCACCGCCCGGAAGAGATTGAGTCGCGTTCTGCATCATGTTTTGCAAAAACTGCCCTTGCTGCGTTGGGATGTTTTGCGCTCCTAACGCGGCGGTATTGCTATGCAACGTACTGCTAAGTTGCCCTAACTGCCCCGGAGACATTGCGCCCAACCCCACGCCCGAACCTTGCATCGGCATTGTCTGACCGCCGGGAGCCGACGGTTTACCCGCCGTACCACCAAAGCCACCCGAAGGCATACCAAAACCCCCCGGCGTCCCGCTCATTGCTTGCCCACCAAAGCCACCCATCTGATTACCCATGCCGGGAGTCGGCGGGGTAGGGGGTTTCAATGATGCGGTCTGATTCTGCATGCCCGTAGGCATCACCCCACCTTGACTCATGTTCTTCTCCTAAGCCGGAATAAATTTGTTGGGATTGATCTGCTTGCCCTGCTCCGGGTTACCCGTGCGAGCCTGACGTACCTTGTCCATCATCTTATAGAGGACGCGCGACCCCGCATCCGTCGAACCGTTGCCGAGGTGAGAGACCACGTCCGCCGGGATGACGAACTCCCCATCGGCGAGGGCAGCGGGTTGGGGCTTATTCCCAATAATATGCGCCGGGATAGAATCGGACATGCCATCCCCCGGACCCTTGAGCGCGCGACCGCCATCCGAATACGAACCCAGCCCCGGTGTACCACCACCTGAGAAAGTATTCAATGACGCAATACCGCCGCCAGCCGCTTTGCCGCCACCGTCGCCTTGTCCGGCATAACCGGAACTCGTCTGAGTAAACGACTGCGTAGCGGGGTTCCACGTATACGTAGGAATTGCCGCCATCTGAGAGGCATCGGGTGCGATATTGCCCCCGAACATCCCCCCCATAAGACTGCGCAGCCCTGCGGGCATCGTCGCCCCCGTGCCAGTACTTGTAGCCGCAGTACCCGTCGCTCCCGTCGCTCCCGTCGCTCCCGTCGCTCCCGGCGGAGGAGCCGTATAACCGTAAGGATTGGTCGCCGACTGCGGTTGCTGATTGGTCAAGAACTGCATGCCCGCGCCACCGATTGGAGTGGTAGGCGCAGTTCCCTGAGCAAGATTCGCCATGAAAGCGTTGTTGGCACTAGGGTTGACCGACTGCAACGGTGAGACAGAAGTATTTCCGCTCATCAGGCTCTTGTAGTAGTCCTGAAGGTTACTACTCGTTTGTCCACCCGAGGCCATGTGCTTGATCGGCCCACCTTCTTTGACCGCCGTCAGGCCAGTGTAAGGATCAACGTATGATCCCAAGGGGCCTTTGGTGTTAGCCACTTGCCCTTGTCCCGGCGCGCCCGTGTAACCGTTACCCGCAAACTGCGTCGTCCAATTGCCTCGCGAGTACGTCTGTGTACGAGGATCATAGACGGTGTTGTAATACTCGACCGGCGTCTGAGCGTTTGTCGGTACACCCGTAGATTGATTGAACTGCGAGAGCGTCTGCGCAATAGGCAGAGCCGTAGCCGCCATGCCCGTCGTGCCCATCGTCGAACCGAGATTGCCCCATCCCTGCATGGTGTTCAGGGTGCCAAGACCTGCCTTCATATTCGAAGCCGCTTGACCGAACGTTGGGTTCCATACTCCCGAGGCCGATGCACCCTGCATAGCATTTCGCACCCCCAAGTTCTGGAGATACGCGCCTTGCTGATCCACAGGCAGAGCCTTCAGCGTTGCCTTCTGCGCCGCGTTGAGTTGATCCATCGTTGCCGGAGGTGGTGCCCCCGTAGGCGTCGGAGCAGCAGTGGGAGTTACAGGCGGAGGCGGAGTCGGGGCCGGAGCCGCGAGTGACGAGGGAATCGACGGCGACCCTGTAGGCGGAAGTGTCCCTGCCGCAACGGAATTTGAATACGCTTGCGTCATTTGACTGGGGAATCCCGGGAACGACGGCGTAGTAGGGACAGGCGGAGCAGCCGAAACAGGCGGAGTAAGACTTGCAATTCCATTACTCGCAGGGACAGTTCCGACGGCGGGGGCAGCGGAGGCGGTCTGCGTTATTCCCGCAGCGTCAGTGATGCCTTGTGTTGCGCTAGGCGCGGCTGCATTGGCTGCGCTTACAGCATCCGCCGAAGTATTAGCCACAGAACCCGCAGCACCAAGACCCGTGGCGAGACTCGCACCGCCGTACGCGCCGATACCCGCCATGAGACCTTTTTTCCAACTACCAGTGATTGCTGCATCACCTGCGCCGACGATGGCAGCACCCAAAGGCGCACCAATACCCGTCATTGACAGAAGCCCACCCGCGATCATGGGCAAGAGCGAGGACAAGAACCCCGCTTCGTAAAGGCCCGTGGCGGGGTTGATCGACAGGTCACCGCCCGCCGCCATCGCCAGTTGGCGCAGCCCGCCAACCTCATGAGGGGTCATGTGGACGAGCATTTTGTCATCACCACGACCGAGCGAGGAGAGACCCGCTGCTGCTATGTGTGGATGATGAGCGAGTGGTCTAAGCATGGTTACACCGCCGTATTAGAAATGAGGATGCCTTCGACACCAATGCCGACGGCGGAAGCAGATGTGGGGGCCGCTGCTACTTGCCATTGAATATCAGTCTTCTGCGTGTATGGGCGTGGCGCAACGCGAAGGGTTCCGTATTCGTTTGTAAATGGGGCCTGAAGAAGCGTTTGAATTACGCCTGTATTGGATTGCGTGTACACACGGTAGTACGAGTAGTTACCCGCCGTGTTGCCATTGAGGCTTGAGTACGCATTAGAGCGCGTCAGATAAAACGTGTACCCGTTCGGCACGGTGTAGATCATCATCTGACTTTTGCCGTTAGATACGCCCCCAGTTAACGCAATTACTGCATACGTAACAGTCTTGCCCGAATTGCTCAAATATAGAGTACCGAGAGCATTAACCGATCCAACGGTTTGAATACTGTTAATTCGTAGATACGAGTTGACCGTAGTAACGCCCGTTGCGCCATTGGTCAGCGTAAGGGTCTCAGATATCGGGTTGTAACTTGCATCCAATCCATTGATTAGAACAGAAACATTAATATCCGACGCAGGGGTTCCCGGTGTTGTACTGTAAAGCAGCATCTGTATTGCCGATGAGGGATACGCATACGGTGTGAAGGAAGCGTTAGTGTTAAGTTCCCATACCGTAGAAAACGCGCCACTAGACGCAGTGCTACCGGGGAATGAGTTTTGATACCCATACACGTTAACGACTGACGCACCGGGGACAAGCCCACGCGCCACCTGCATGTACCACGGCGCGGCAATGGTCGATTCCGAACTGCCCACCGAAGGGGGATACAAATTAAGGCTCATATCGCCAACCCTCCGGTGATGTTAAAGACTACGCCCGAGATACTAGCCTGAGCCTGTATGAAGTCACCCGGATTGATGATCTGGGACCCCGTCCATTGGAAGACGCTGTAGGCTGGGATAGGAACATTATAGAACAAAGAATTGGTCGTACCCGCCGTCGCTCCGTTTGGAACCAAATAGAGAGAGGCAGTGATGGCAGATCCGGTGGTATTACAGACGTCGATGTCTTTGACATAGGCTCGGTTGTTGGCAGGGCAGGTGAAAACGGTTGCCGTCAGGGCGGTGGCGGTCGAGAACTGCGCCAGTTTCGTCCCGGTAATATTCTGATACGCCATTACAGACCTCCCAACCACATGAGCGTGACGGCGCTATTCAACGTCGTTGTGGTCTGTTGATTGTTCACGTCCGACTGTTGGAAGTAAGTACGCAACTGACTCCCGATTTGAGTTTGGTGCGCTGCATCATAATCCGTCGGCGCATTGGTCAGATTGGGGGCTTTGGGCGGAATAATCGCGCGAGTACTGTTTGCCATTAGCGCGCTCCATCCGGACGGTAGTCGATGCGCATATCGCCCATCTGCCACGTCATATTCGTACCCGTAGACTGCAACTGGAACGAAAACTGACGGCCCCGAACGCGCGTGTAGACTTGTCCAGTAAATTGCTCAACTGGATAGTTATACAGTCCTCGCGGGGCGGGCTGCGTCAGTCTACTGACAGGTGCATTGGTTCCTGTCGCGTAATCCCCCCACGGATCGTTGGCTCCGTTATTAGCCCCCGTCATGGTCAACGTATTGTTCTGAAGCGTACCTGTCAGGTATGCCGAACCGGGGTTTGCACGGGGGTTCACGGTCATCGTGACGCTGCTCGTCGTTGCCGGAGACTGGAACGTAAACGTCAGATCCGGAATGATGCGCCAGATCATCAGATAACGATTACCATCACTGATGTCGATGTCGGCAGACAAAATATACGCGTAGATCGCAACCTGCGATCCCGACGTGTAATCATCCAGTCCGACTTCATGCTGTGCGATCTGATTGCCGCCCAACAGCGTAACCGGAGCGTACTGACTATGTGCCGCAGGGGTCGTGCTGTTATAGCCACGCGACTGCACAAGTAACGTCAGTCCATCGTTGGCGTTTGTATACGAGATCTGTTCACTGTCGATAACAACTACGCCGGTATAGGGATAACTGAATCCATTAACGACGGGGATAGTTACATTCGTAGAACCTATCGCTGCGCTCAGATACGAGGTCTGTGCGCTGATCACTGCAAGCGGAGTAGTGCCCGCAGCAACTGTCTGCTGTGGGTAGGACTGGATCAATTCAGAACCGAGCCATGCGGAACGATTCATCGATCCGTAGTACCACGAGTTTTCCAAGTAGTTGTAAACAACGTACGTATCGTTGACGAGACTCGCTGCTGACGGGTAATGCCACCATACTTCGTTGTAAGCGATGTTGATACCGCACACGACTTGCGAAGATTGCGCAGTATTGAGGTACTTGAAGACGAAGTTACGCAGGGTGCAGGGCAATGGCTGAACTTGACCGTTGTAGACGTAGAACTTGTCTACGCCCATCCAGTACGTAATGTTGTTGACCGTGATCGCCGCATTCTGCGAGATGATCGATATGTTGTCAGCAAGCAGCGTGAAACTGTAGACGTACGGCGGACCGACGTACTGCATAGAGTACAGCGCCGAGTTCGACCAGATCAGGTTTTCCTGACGAGTCGATTTGCCCGTAACCAGATACGAACCACTTTGAAGATGATTCGATCCCGCCTGATTGAACGTCGTGGGGACGTAATCGTATGGGTTGTTCTGATCTGACCATCGCACCAACATGGGATCGTAGGTCGTATTGAAGTTGGTCGGGTTGTATGGATTCGCGCCGACAAAGATGATGAACCCATTAGGGTCAGAAAACACCATGCCAACTTCATTGGGCACCGAATACTGTGAATACGAAAAATTGATTGGAGTACTGTTAGCCGCAATGTTCGCTGTTGTCACTTTTGACAATGGAATCGTATTGCTGCCATTCCAAGACGGCATCACGTAAGTTCCCGCCGCAATACCCGGACCGGACACAATCGCGCCAGTATCAATCAGGAGTGTGTCGGTTACCGTGATCGAACTTGCCCCCGTTGTTGCAGCGACGGTCAACGTTTTGGTGATCTTATTCTGCGTACCTGACATCGCAGCGAGCGTAATGCCCGCAGAATAAGCCGATGTATTTTTCACCCAATAATAGGGTTGGTCGTACGACCGCGCGAACACAAGATCCTGTCCTGTGTTGGTCTGAGACCACATGGTCGGTAACAATTGAACGCCCGTCGCGGAGGGCGCGCCGATACCCCATCCCGTCGTACCCGCAGTCATGGGGATTGGCGTCGGGGATCCCGGTGTCAACTGAGTGATACTGACCTGATACGGTCCCGAGCCACCTGTGATAACGGTACCGGTTGCGACACCGATCCCACCGATGTTCATTCCTTGACCAATGGAACCCGTAACGGATCCCACGACCGTCAGCGTATTATCAGGATTGACCCCGGTACCGTCGGATATATATCCATTAAACGAGGCATCCGCATATCCGCCCCACGGTCCAAAACCCCATCCGGATAGGGCCGTTGTTTCGACAGCATTACCCGCATCAATTTGATAGGTAGCGGAAATTCCCGTAATACCCGACGTACCTCCGGTCGATGTAGCGACTTGCGGATACGCTGAAATGGTGTACGTGTTGGCGTCAATGATGGTCAGGATCTCAAATGAACCGACTAAATTCGTGAGTCCATTAACACCAGATCCTGTTGTGGGAGAGCCAGCGAGCGTTACAAACGTACCCGCAGTCGCTCCATGATTCGCGTCAGTAACAGTAACAAGCGAACTTCCCGTCGTTGTCGTGAAAGGATTGGAAAGCCCCGCTTGCGTACTGGCAATCGGTGTGATGTCGTTAAATATGCCGTTCGCCGTATTGATGATGTAGTACTTCTGATTCGTACCCATCGCGACGAGCGTCTGCACGTCATAGGTCACCCAAGGAAACAGCGTTCGGGCTACGCCATTGAATGTAGACGAAGATCCGAGCGCTGTACTCCAATTGACGTATCCGCCGATCTTTTCCGGATGTCCCACGCGGAAACGAATGTGATCACACGCAACCCAGCCCCCTTTTGCGGAATAGTTAGTAACTTCCTTATTGATGCCGGGGACGAACTTGAGTGTGATCAGAGGCATGGTTACACCCTAACGAAAAGCGCGGCTTCCGCCTGTCGCCGTTTAAGCAAACCGGGAAGCGGTTTACCCGCCGCTTTGTCCCACTTCACAAATTCTTTTGCGGCGTCGGCGAGATCGTTTGCATTGATGAGTTTCAACAGGGTCGAGGACTGGAAGTTTCCCGTGCCGCAATTGAATACAAAATCACACAGCGCATCGAACTGATTCTGGTTGATCTGAGGTTCAACCAGATTGTTGACGGTGTTCTGCGCGAGCAGAAGATCCAACATCAGCAGGTGATCCGCGCGGTCTTGAGTAATAGTCAGTCCCTTATAAACGTCAGGGCCAGTATGACCATAGCCAACCGTCCACTTACCAATGGGGTCTTGGTAGGCTTCCAATTGACAACCCTCAAACTGCTTGGTGATGGCAGCGCAGTTCGGGCTGACGTTCATACGGTGCATCATTACGGCGCTACCACCGGAGCCGGAGTCGTTGCTGCCTCAACCTGATTCACAATCGTCGTGACCAGAGTGCGCACGGACTTAGCCGAGATATCAGCGCCGATTGCCTTGAACTCCGTAATCGCCACAGCGATACCGGCTTCGATAGCCGCCGACGCATTGCCCGTCGCGTACGCCGACAGGATACGCAAGCCCACAACCTTCACCGCATTCTCAAGATCCGCAGCGGTGATCTTCGCCAGTTCAGCGGCAGCGGCATGAAAGTCCGCCTCAATGGTCTGGACAATCGGATTGCCTTCAAACCACTTCTTCACCGCGCTCAGATCATTCTCAATCGTCGTAAAAAATGACATTTCCTACTCCTCTAACGTACAAGTAAAACCTAAATCAAACTCCGCTTGCTGGAGATTCGCCAGTGTCGGCTGTCGGTCCTTCGGGGGTACTACCCCCGCCGTTGGATGACACGCCAACCCTTGCTGACGTAATTGTGTGCATGACGGCATTGATAGCAGTAACAACAGCAACGGTACCCGCAGCCAGACCTTGAAGCGTGTCACTGTCTAACTCCAGTTTGAAACCGAAAGCCTTGGTAAGAGCCAGAGCCGTGCCGAGGAGCGCAAGAATTGCATTGGTCGCAATTGTGCGATTTTTCCACGTTGTAGGATCCGCAACTTCTTTACCCTCTTTGAAGAGTTCGAAGAACTTAGGAGCGTTCTTGATGTAGTCGAGAATTGCCATATGAGTTCCTCAAGTAAGTACGACGGTTTTAACGCCCGACGATCCGAACAGCGTTGCAACGCCTGTAGTCGCCAACGTTCCCACCCAAGCCGTGTCGCCCGAAGGCGTATGGTTGATGACGGTGGCTAACGTATTGAATGGTCTATTCGTACCGGCAATAGTGACGCTATTTACAGTTGGCGTTACGTTACCTGCAAACAAAACAACGACACGATCCACGGTAAGCAAATCAGGCAGAGAGGCTTCATAGACGCCGATTACCGAAAGCCCATTAACGCCTGTAGGACTACCTGATGAAAGCGAACCCATCCCGAATGGATCAGGCAAGTAGTTTGAATTGCCTGTATTGTAATCAGGACACCACCCATAGTACGTAAACGAATGCCCCGTTGCAGAGGTACTACCTGCGGTCCCCGAATTGACACTGAAACTGGAATTGTAAGCGACGCCACCACTGGCGGAACCACCATGCGTCAACAACACGTTGAGTACACCGCCCATTAGACGACACCCGCGCCGCTAAGTTGCCAACGAGTCGAGCCGACTTTCAGCAGGGTGACTTGACCGTATTGGGAAAGTACGTGAACACCGCTAGTGTTGACGTAACCAGTACCCGCACCAAAAACCGTGTCGGTTGAATAGATAGACAAAGGAGCCGCTGTACTACCGTCATTAACAATGGTCAGTACCGTACCTGTATTGTAGATACCGGTAGTCACCGAAATGATGGGACCACCAAGAACAGTCGTAGTAGTAACCGTCTGAAGCGGGTAAATATGATACGTACCCGCGCCGCCTGTACCGCTCTGTCTCGCAGAAATGTACGTACCGTTAGAGTACCCCGTACCCGATAGCCCTTGGTACTGATACAGCGTACCCGTCACCGTGCCGCCAATCGTTATGAGGCAGTAGTTCAACGTACCTGTTACAGACGTCGATCCTTGGTACGCTACCGTAAGAACAACTGAAGTGGACGTTGCACTAAAGACCGTATACGTGCCGTTATAGGCTGTATTAGTCATACTTGTAAGCGTAACGACCGCGCCCGTAGCAAACGTGAAGCCGGGGGTCGTGAAGTTAAACTGCGTTCGGGTACCACCACCGCTAGACGCTACAGACGTGATAGACACCGTAGATGCCGTTGACGCGCCGCTTGTCGAACTGAACGTCGAACTGCCCGAGTAGTAAATGTGTTTGCCACTGTCTGAAGCCACAGTCGCATACGTATCAGTGGTCAGCGTCGGGTTGGCGTTCTGCGGGACTTCAAGATAGCCGATGTTGTACGTGTTGGTCGTACTCGTGCCCGTCAGCGTCGCCGTACCGCCCGAAACGTTGGTCGCCGTGGTCGCCGTGGTCGCTGAAGTCGCTGTCGTAGCAGTAGTTGCCGTGGCAGCGTTTCCGCCAATCGATAGACCTGAAGCCGTGCCCGTCAGTCCCGTACCGGGGCCGGAGAACTGCGTTGATGCTGTGATTGTCGTACCGGATACCGTACCGCCGGATATCGACGTACTCGCCGTTAACGTAGAGACGGTAAGGCTCGTAAGACTCAACGCACCCAACGCCGGATAGATATTGTTTGCGCCGTCGCAGAACACGACCGTCTGCGCACCGCTAGGAAGAACCACAGTGTTTGACGTAGGCGTCGAACCTTGCACCGTGACCTGTTGCCCCGTCTGGTTCCAAATGAAGTACAACTTGGACGCCGTACCGGGAACCGTCATGGTGACGGCTGTAGAAGCCCCACCGTTGGTCAAATTGACGATCATATTTCGAGCGGAGGGCGACGGGTCGCTCGCCTGTCCCAACTGCAAAGTAACCGCATTGGATGCCGTGACCGCGTAACTCAGGTATCCCGTAATGCCTTCTTCTAGGTACTGCAAGTTGGAATTGGTTGTCGCACCCCATGCGCCGGACTGATCGCCCGTACCCATCAACTGGATCGCAAGGTTAGAGGTATACGTACTAGACATGGCTATTCCTTAACGGGTTTCCAGTTGGGGGATACGAGCGACGAATTATCTATCGGCGTCCACGTAACAGGAGTTGTACTTGTCTCATTAACCGGTGTCCACACTGGGTCAGAAGAAGTTTCACTGACAGGAGTCCACGTCGGAGGCGTAGGGCTACTTTCGTCAACCGGTACCCAATTTGGATTCTGGTTATCGTCAATGTCACCCCAGATATTGACTTGACTTATTCTAGCATATGCGGTAAGGCCGGTGACAACAATTCCGATATTGCTGACGATTGCGATGGTGACCGTCCCGATAGACGCGACGGTCGTTGTCTGCGCCGGAGGGTTGACGCTTAACGTATCGACTTGGAACTTGGTAACGGGGTAAACCGAACGGTCCGAATCGCTCCAATACCAATCGTCCTCAACGACTTCCTCGTCCCAATACCAATCATCAGGGGATCCCAAAGGCGCGGCGGGGACATAATCAGGTATGGTGGGGTTCGACTCCTCCATCCAGAAGTCTTCCGCATCATCTCCGTCACCGTTCCAGTCCCATGCATCCTCAATAAGAATAGGTCCGTTTAAGCCGACAGGCTGCTGCTCTTCCTGCCAGAAGTCTTCTTCCTCAGACTCATCCCAGTTCCATGCGTCTTCGACGATCAAGAAAATATAGTTTGGTCCAACGGGTTCATCGACCCACCAAAGGTCTTCTTCATCCGTCTCGTCCCAATTCCACGGATCTTCGATGAAATAAGGCAGGAGTACTGGGGCGGAGGGCTGTTCCTCCTCCATCCAAAAGTCTTCTGCATCATCCAAATCACCCGACCAATCCCACACGTCTTCTATAGACGGTGGGGCATTAGGACCAACAGGCTGCTGCTCCTCTTGCCAGAAGTCCTCCTCGTCGGTCTCGTCCCAGTTCCAAGGATCTTCAATGAGATTGAGCAATGGTGGGACGGGAAGTTCGTCAATCCACCAAAGATCTTCTTCATCGATCTCATCCCAATTCCACGGATCTTCGATGAAATACGGGCTTGTAGGCGGGATGGGTGGAGCCTCTTCCTCCATCCAGAAATCTTCTGAATCGTCGTTGTCTCCGTTCCAGTCCCACGCATCCTCAATAATGTAGGCCCTATTGGGTACATAACTGTTACTCGTAAGAGTAACTTCGGTGTCGATGTAGTATTCCCAGTTGTCCTCGGTGTCGTTGTCCCCGTTCCAATCCCATGCGTCTTCAAGACACAGAAGATAATTAGGAATAGCGCTGTTACTCGTAAGAGTAACTTCGGTGTCGATGTAATATTCCCAGTTGTCTTCGGTATTATCGTTATCGCCAAACCAATTCCACGCATCTTCGTAAATGACGAAGAGGTTTGCAGGGAAGTTGTACCAAAGAACAATAACGACTGCGCCGTCACCGCCCACACCCGCTTGAAGCGTCGCAGACGTTAGATCGACAATACCCGCGCCGCCACCGCCGGGGCCACCCGCGTCACCTAGATTGGTCGTAGGTACAGCGAAGTTATGATCGGGCTTCTCAGTTGGAGAACCCGCAGAATCTTCTGCTATCGAAGAACCGCCGCGACCACCCAGCGGCACGGGAGGAACTGCCGTGTTGTATCCACCCAGTTGTCCTGCGCCACCGTTGTAGTAAATGGGCGAAACAACAACAGTTAGATCGACATCCGCTGGAAGTGCCACTGCCCCTGTTGGAGGCGCAGCAGTCGGACCCGCCTGTCCACCGAACCCATATCGCCCAATCATGATGGGCGAATGCGTTACACTGGACGAATCGGTATATGTCAGCAGCGTGTTTGTATCCGCACCGCCGTCTTGTCCGTTACTAGGGTAAAGCGTCGCAGCCGCGCCACCCGGAGGTAGCGTACCTGAGAAAGACTCAGTACCTAACCCTGAAAGTAATACGAATCCTGTGACAGTAGATCCTGCACTGCCACCTGTCGCATACAACGCATTATTGAGGGCACCGCCACCGCCCGGACCGTACGTCGTTATCTGTGCGACAACGCAACGGAATCCGACATACTCTGTAAAAGAGCCGCCCGTATTCGTAGCGGATAGTTGATAAGTCTCAACCTTATAGAGGCCGTCCAGTAACCATTGTTCTTTCGGATCAATGAACGCTTCCCAAGCGTCATCAATCTCTTCGTACCACTCCCATTCATCATTGAGAGTTAACGAAGGGGCTAAAGAATTTGTCGGATTCTGATCGTCGTTCCAATCATCTTCTACTTCTTCATGCCAATCCCACGAGTCATCGATAGGTGGGGGCTTAAATGCTAGGAACGATAATTCTTGATCTAAATACCAATCTTCATCTGCATGTTCATCCCAATCCCAAATATCCTCGACTAATGGAGGCGGGGCATTGGGTACTACAGGACCAGACCACTCCGCATCGATGACCGTCGGATCATCCGCGTCCTCCCACCAATCGGCAACGACAATATCATCGCCAATAAAGTAGGGTGCTTGCGGGATTGTTGGATTTAATGTCGTAGAGACAATCAGATCCGTAGTGTCTGCGTCATTAGCCGCGTAGGCTTGATCCTGATCGAATATATCGAACGGATCATCCGGAAGCGCGGCGGGTAGGACAACGACCCCGCCGGTATACACGAGATCCGCATCAAACCAACCTTGGATGACGTTTGTAACGTCAAACCATTCGGTTTGCGATAACTCCGGATCAAATATACCGACAGGGTTTGCCACGTCGGTTCCTTACGTGGCGAACGTGCCCGTGTTACCCGTCGGAATACGACGAGAAGTCCAACGTGATCCCGCTAGAGGCGTAACGGTAGAACCCGTTATGGGTGTGACCTGAATCTTCAAACTAGTTCCAGTACCGTTATGCAAGAAAATTCTAAATCGCGCGTATTGAGTGTTCGTAGTTGTCATAGCGCCGGTAGTCAAAGTCTGCGCGGCAGAAGTGCTGTTCACTATATCAACGCAAAGATTCGACGCACCCGTGGTCGAGTTGATACCACCCACCGGAGTCCACTCACCGTGAATGTTCATAGAAGTCGGCGCAGCGGAGTTAGTGAAGTTCCATGTCAAAATGCCGGTACCTGTCGAATATGTCCACGTAAAATACATTTCGATATCAATTTCGTAGTACGCGCCAGACACTAAAGATATGTTCGACGTAGTGCCGAAAAAGTTATTTACCGTAGAAATCGCTGTACCGTTTGCCGTTAAACGGAACTGCTGAATTGCCGAAATGATCGCTCGACCATCCGTCGTATTGGTCGTGAAGTACGGACAGATCGCATCGTTCTCAAATGCACCTGCCGCTGCTGTGGTCAGGTTAGTACCACCCGTGACAACCATTGGCGCGACAGTCGCCGTACCCGCCGCTGCCGTAACGTAAGACGACGTAGAAGACGCAACACCTGCGCCGAGAAACGTAAATCTACCGGTAGACGGGGTTGTAGCACCAACAGACAAGTTATTAAGCGTAGATGCTGCTGTCGGGTTAATCGTCAAAGCGCCTGTAGGACTGATCGCCACTGTACTCGCAGGGCTAATCGTTACCGTGCCCGTGCCGGTAGGGCTGATCGTGACGTTTGCGCTAGCGGGGGATAATGTGACGGTACTGGAAGCCGTTAGGGTCGTGAACGCACCTGCACCACCCGATACCGTAGTCTGATACGGCTTGCCCGTCGCATCGAAGTATTGGAAGTTGCCGCTGTCTGCCATCTCCACCGATTCGCTAGGAGCAAGTGTTGCGGAGAAGAGCGTAATAGGGTTCGTACCATCCGTGTGCGTGATGGTGATCAAGTTAGATACGGTAGCGCTACTGTTGAAGACCGAAATCTTCTTGACGTTACGCTGCGTACTCGCCGCAGGGGCTGCGACAATAGTGGTTGTAGTCGCTGTCGTAATTGAAGGCGTGTCTGTACGCCCCGGCGTAATCGTACCGGATGCGTTGTCCACCCATGAGGTGTGGACAAGTACCGTCCCAGCCGATCCGGTTGTGATGGTGACAAGATCCGACGTGCTAGTCAGTAACAGCATGGCTTAACTCCAAACACAACAGAAGTAGGGGCAGCATAATGCTGCCCCCACCAGATCGACAATCGCCGATTACAGTTCGGCAAACTGGATACGACCCGAAACGTTCGGAGACGTACCCGCCGCAATCGACACGAGGCTGATCGCGCCAGAGTACTGCGACGTGCTAACAACACCCGTACCCGGAACAACAATCGCGTTGCTCAAGTTCGGGTTCGCACGCCAGAAGTAACGCTGACCGTTTACGTTCAAACCAATAACGTGCAAGGGAGAGTTGGTGTTGAACGCACTGACACCACTGAATCCACCGGGGAACGTGGAACCCGCAGCAAAAGCGCCGTTGGTCACCGTGCATTGCGCCGCCGGAGACAACGAAGCCGCCGTGCCGCCGGTACCCGTCAACTGGTCAACGTTCTGCGGAATCGACGTAGTAGACGCCGTGAAGGTGCTGCTCGCCGCACCTGTCGGAGCAAGCAGACGATACAAACCCAATTCCGTGTAGTTGGAACTGTTGGCAGCGCCTTCAATGTCGATTTCAAGAATCAGAAGCGAACGGCCCGTGGACGTGGTGGACGAACCCGCCGCGTTGGTGAAGAGCGTGATCAAAGGCACACCGGTAGACGGGGCGATTGCACGAAAGCCTACGTTGTAAATTTGCATGGTCTATTGCTCCTTAAGCAATCTGAATGATAGAGGATCCGGTACCCGCCGTCGGGAATTGAATCTGAAAAGTTCCATTAGTCACAGTTTTAGTGCTGCCAAAGTTCAACACACCCACAGCAGCATTACTGTTAGAAGTGTTATAGATCAGCGCTCCGTCAGCACTAAACGAAGCGTTCGTCCACGTTACATTCGCGAAACTGATGTACGCGGTGGTAGTGGGTGTACCTAAACTCGACGGGGTCACACTGATATTCAACTGCTGCCCCATAGCGGTATATCCCGTACCAGAAATCTCTCCCGATGCCGTATACGCCGTCGTGGTGGCATCCAATGACGCACCGCCTATGATGGAGTACAACGCGATGAAGAAAATGTCTTGGGTGTACCGTGAAGCAGCGGGAAGCGAAGTCGTTGTCGCAAAGTTATGCCCCGCGCACATCAACTGCACTTTGAATGAAGTGGTCAAAGTTTGAACGATGCCGGTCATCAGGGTTTCCTCGCCAACTCAAAGTAATAGACAAGCCGCGCCCGAATGGCTTCGCGATACAGATTAACGCCGTCTTTGATCGTAGGAAGCGCGTCATCACTTGCCGTAATGATGTCGTTCAACGCCATCTCAGCAAGATCTTCAGCCGTGTGAAAATAGTTGTCCGCCGTGGTGACTTTCACATTGCCCAATGCGGCTTCAATCTCATTAATCATGTCGGGTTAATCCGAATCTGACCACTACGATACGTATCACGGCGACCCTTGCCTTCAGCAAGATCCTTGAGCAACTGAATGCCTTCCTGATACTTCTGTTCGTAGTACTGCACCATGTCTTGTTCGCCCTTCATGTAGAGGTACGCTTCGCGAAGCGTACCGTACAAAAGGACGTTGGACGCATTAGTACCGACCCACGAATTACTTGCCGTCACAATACTGGGCGGGTAGTAATAGTAATGCAGTTCGACAGTGTACGTCTGATCTGGCGTTGGACCTAGAATAAACGACACGGTATCGAACTGCGCGTAATGAGTCGGTTGTCCAATAGACGTAGGCGTAGGGAAAGACTGCCGAATGAACTCCACGTCTTTGTTCAACATGAAGGACTGTGCGGCAGTTATAGGATCAATCACCGACATTGCAAACGGCGCAAGGTAATCAGCGGGAAGCCCAAGGTAAGGGATCCCCGTCGTGACACTGCCCGTGACGCTCTTACGCAAAGCCGGAATCTGGACCGTATTGTAGATACGTTCCTCGGCTTCCTCGACAAACGTCGGGATGTTGAATACGAACGAGGGTTCGGTGTTCTGCGTGTAATCCTGCACCATCTGCCAGAGATTATTGTTCGTACCGTACGTGCCCGCCGTATAGGAGATAGCCATTAGCCGTTCTCAACCTGCTTACGCGGCTTGGTACGCGGAGCCTTACGATCTTGATCGTCTTCGTAAAAACGCTTACCACGCTGCGTGTTTTTGCAGCCGCGAATCTCCATCCGCTCTTTCTTATCGCCATTGAGCGGACGAATCCAACGACCGTAGGTCTTGGTACCGGTCATGTCCACCTCATCAACAGGGTATCCCTGCTGACCGGCGCGACCCGTACGCGGATTCGGCTCCGGTTGCTTGTACTTCCCGATGGGATCTTCATCCCATCCGAAGAATTTGAAATCCTGCCATTTGTTAGTCATTACCGCCCCCGACCGCCGGAATGTTTGTGCAGACCCTTACCTTTGGCTTGATTCATCGCACGGGCAAGATTACGACCATGTTTTTTCATGGCCTCACCCGTTACGCCTTCAATATTTTTGGGGCCGTGCCCACTGTGCTTTTTCATGGTATCACCTTAAGTAATTTGTACAACGATAGTGAGTGGATCGCTCACAGGGCCGGGACCAGTATGCGCCGCAGTCAATGCGGTAATCTGATACTCAATGACTTCCAGTCCGTTATACGGAACAGACGTAGTAATTGTCGTGGCCCCATATGACTCGAAAGGGGCTATGTTGATGCCGTAGTTGATCACCGCTTCAGGATGCACTGCGGGGGCAGACCAATTCAATGTGATAGCGACTATCTGCTGCCCCGGATTATATGGATCGGGATATGGAGTACCAACGGAGTACCACCCATTCTGTGGAGCCGACGGTCTATTACACAGGGTACTCTGGTATTCGGGAACTAGATTGAAAACGTACGGAACGCCGTCTCCTCCCGCTGAATCCATCGGATAGATGGAGACGTTCTGAGGAATAGTCAGATTAAGCGCGTATAGAATTATTTGTGTTCCAGTAACCAACGTTGACGTATTAGCGTTAACGAGATACTGCGTAACCGGTCCGTTTACGCCCATATCGGACGGAGGACTCCATCCCAATAGAACGTCTACAACATAATTGATTCCATCTGGCGCATAAGGTGTACCCGTCGTATACCAAACGGATGTCGGAGACGTAGGTGCATCGTAAGCCTCATATCCCGGCACCTGCGCAGATGCGCCAGATAGAGTCAGAGTAATACTTGGCTGTCCATCACCGTTGTACGCAACCAAACTCAATGTGTTGTAACTGTACCCATAAGACTGAAACACCATACCGGGAACAAAACCTGTTATAAGTTGCGCAACTCCCAACTGATTATTCACATTGGTGAAGAAATACGTAACCGGCACTTGCGACCCCACCGTACCGACCGGATGTAACGTAAACGGAACCCCATCTATAGTCAGAACGTAATACTCAACCGTAGGATCCGGAGACAGTTGAAACCCAACCAGTGGGTTGCCCATGTAAACGCCATAGGCATCCAAAATAGGATTGGCTAAAGATCCATTGTCCGCACCAAACAAGAAATTGGATGGTGGCGTGACGTAAATAGATATCGGATTTACCGTACCGATACTCGCTGTAGCCGACAAATCGTTCGTGATATCGGGGAGTTGCAGGGGGTTACTATTGCCCACCGGATTCCATCCCCACTGAATGACACGACTGCCGCCGTCGCCACCGATCAATGGCCCAGCGGTGTAATAACTCACGTCAGGACGCGGCTCGCGCACCGCTTGCGGATCGTTCACGGGATACAGACCCAACTGCAATTGCGGTTGATCCGGATCCCAACACGACGGACAGACCTTAATGCTGACGTTTTTGGTCTTGATGACAAGATTCTTGAGGTCCGTCAACTTGTAACGGAACCCACAGCGGTCGCATTCCGCTATAGAGAATTTGCCAGATGAAAACCGATTCGGCATGGTTATCTCAGGAATGTTTCCCGTGGAACAAACCGAACTGCCGCCTTCTCGCGATCTTCATCCGCTGCTCGCTGCCAATCTTCCTCATACATCTCTTTGAGCATCACCGTACGCTCCATCGCGCCGGGAATCTTCAAAGAGAGCATATAGGCCAAGCCCGACATCATCGCGGGCCAGAACCGAAACGACATATCCTGAATGTTAATACCAGTGCCCGCATCCTGAATACGACGTAGGCGCGTCGCCACGAACGTGTACTGCGTGGACGTATCCGGCGTAGGCCACACCGTGATCGTAGGCTGATACGTGGTCGTGCTACCCGCTGCGTCCGTCTGACCGCTCAACCGATTGATCCAGACCTGAATTGGACGCCCCGTAGCATTCTTGTTCGGAATCATCAGGTAGGTCGAACTGGAAATGCGTGTGATGTTGATGTCCTGCTGCGTCGTGCCAGATCCTGTACGGATCACATGATCAAGCAAGTCCACCGTATCGGACGGGAGGTAATACGTCGCCACACCGGGGAGCAGCGCCTGTTGATACGACAGATCCATCGTCCACAGATTGATGCCACGGTTGGCCCAGTCCATGAACAGCAGATTGAGGCTACGTGCTGCGGTACGGAAATCATAGCCCGAACGAATCTCAGCGCCACAACGCTCAAACGCTTCTTCTACAACCTCGTTGAGTACGGGGTTGAAGTTGGTCGTACCGGAAAGGACTGGAGCCGTCATTTAGCACTTCCACGCCCGTAGGCTTTTGTTGATCCGACTGTTCGGATCGTTTGCCGTCTTCTTGCTCGTCAGTTTACGCTTCATACCTTTCATACGCGCACAAAACGAATCCCGACGAGGACCACCTTCCGGTTGCGGAGCCTTGAGATGCGCCCCGTGTGCCTTGTTGTAGGACGCCCGACCCTTGGCGTTCAAACCGCCTTTCGGGTTCTTGCCTTCCTTGCGAGTCCAAGCCAACCCGCCCTTCGCCATCTTTCCACCGCCGCAATAAACCTTCACGGGGACGTCAGCGTCCTTCCTACGAATTTTTGTAGGGTTAATGGCCCCCATACCCCGTGAAGGTATCATCACTTACTTCCCGTGGAAGTGGTGACGCACATGCTCCTGATGGGGCTTGTGCGATTCAACGTGACCACCATGCTTGTGATGATGCACATGCGGAGTCATATGCTCCGGGTGGTGCTTCGGCTCATGGTGCTTCGGGTGATGACCGTGGTGTTTTTCGTGATGCTTCGACATTTGGATACTCCTTAACGAATCTTGCAAGTGGTGTGACCGCGCTCTGCGATACCGTCAGCGCGACGAGACGGATGCGAGCCAACATGACCGCCGTGAGCCATTTTCACTTCTTTGCCACGGGTGTGTCCACGCTGCGCAATGCCATCTTCCTTCCGGTTCGGCTTCGACGACGCCATATGGGCTTTACGCACCATGTGCGGACCCGACTCCGGTTCCTTCTTGATGTGACCGCCCTTGGCGTAGTGGTGATGGTGATGATGACTGACGTGACCGCCTTTCTTCATCATCGGCTGTGGCATCGGGGACCCGCCCGGAGGGCCACCGGGACCACCGCCCATGCCCTGCAACGCGCCCTGAAGGTTCGCGCTCAGTTTCGGCATCGCAGGGGCGGGGGAACCCATGACCTTCTTACCTTTCGCCATATGCTGGGTATGTTCTTTCTTTACATGCCCACCTTTCTTCATGGCAAAGCCCTTGGTCGGCATCTCGTCCTTCGGCGTCGCCGCCTTGGTGACCTTACGGCCCTTACCGAGACCCTTGCCCATACCGAAACCCTTCAGTTTGGTATCGCCTTCTTCGCCTTTCTTGCTGTGCGGTGGCTTGCGACCACCTTTGGTCTCAGCCATCGCAAAACCCTTCTTCGGGGTTTCGATATGACCGCCTTTCTTGTAGCCCATAGCCTTATGCTCCGCCTTTTCGTGTTCCATAATTTCCTTAGGCGCGTGACCACGCTTCAGGGCCTTCATTTCTTCTTTGGCAATTGACTTCGTTTCCTTAGCCTTGCCTTCTAACTCGTTTGCGTGTTTCACGTCGCCGCCTTCTTTAAATTTCCGACCCTTGTCCGCGTCGGAAAAATGCTTACCGACGGACTGAGAGATCCCTGCCTTCTTAGCAAAGGCAGGGTTGTGCGCCACCGCAGCCATAAAGTTATGCTGCTTTTTACTCACGCTCGGCATCGCGAGCCTCCCGGTATTTCCGAAAGGTCATCGTGTCAATCCAATCTTGATTGGACATAGGTCTACCCGTCATTGCCTTCACCGTATCTGACTCCCAAATACGGATCAGGTACCAAATGATGACCAGAATGGTTGAAACCGTTGGCAACAGTTTCAACCACGCTCCGCCTACCACTGCCGCAAAGGCAATGTCGAGGCCGTGTTTCAGGGTATCGTTATGGTCGCTCATGATTACGACATCGCTTCCTGACAGATGATGTTCACTGACACGGGAGCCGCTGTACTGGTTGTCGTTACTGCCACCGTCAGAATGTCAGGGATGTTGCCCTTGATATTCGTCAACACGGGGAAGAAGTAAGACAAGTCCAGCGTCTGAAGACCCGACGGCGGGGACGAGAAGGCGAATACAACTTCACCGCCGCCCATCGCCGTAGCAGACGCATCACGTTCCGCAAACGAGTATTGCGAACCAAGACCCGCTTCTGGTTGGAATACCGCACCCGCAAGGCCGACCTGCGCCGTTGGCGTACTGGCGATCAACTCGACGTAGCACGTCGCCGTAGACGAGATGACCAACGTCTGCGGAAGCAACTGACCACGGTCGATCAATCCAACCGTATAGTTACAACCCGCCGTCGGTGCATACGGCAGCGCCAAGCCCGTCACAACATCTTGGATGGTCAGCGTCGTGGACGTGTTCGACGTGATACGCGCCGTGTACTGCGCCGTAATAGTGCCCGTACCCACAGTTACCGTACCGACAACGTTGCCGTAGCCGATGTTGACCACAAATGATGTACCTGTCGGTACAGCAATAACGGGGTAAATACCGTTGATCGTTCCAGATGCTGCCGTAAGACCAGCAAACGTGACCACATCAGAGGTCGTAAGGTTATGCGCTGCGCCAGTAACTACCGTCGCCGCACCGCCAGACGCTGCCGCGACAGTCGCCGCCGTTCCTCCGGTATTCACCTGACTGATCGTGTATGTGCCCGCACCGCCGGGAGTACCGGAGACTTGAGACACAATAACGACTTTAGTACTGGCTACGAACGTACCGCCAGTAATGGTGCCTAACAGCATGCCGGGGTAGATCGTTCCGGTAACGCCCGTCACTACCAAGTTCGACGAACCGGCGGCGATACTACCCGTGAACGATGAAGACGCCTGAGTGATACTCGTAATCGTCGTCGGACCTCCCGTACCTGCAACGATGGGCTGATAGTTCAGCATACGACCCGCAAGGCCCGCGACGTACGAAACCGTACCCACAGCCGATGCGGTACCAGAAGTTGAATTAAGGTACGAGATCGTATTCTGTCCAACCGCCGTAATCGTGAACGGACCACCCGTGCTAAAGCCCGAAGGCGTAGCAGCCGACACGAACGTCAACTGACTGCCCACAGCGGGCATAGCCGAGTTGTTTGGTACGGTGACAGTAGCCGTCGTACCGTTACCCGTGATCGACAATGGAGTGACCGTACCTGAACCAAACGTGCCCGCCGCAGCCACCAACGAAGTTGTCGTACTGGTCGTTACAGCGCCGTTGGCTTGCGTATACGAACTCTGTCCCATCGCTCGCATACGGAACGACAGGAGCGGATAACGAACTGCATTCGCAGCAACCGTGACTACCGGACTCGCCAAAGGCAACCCGTACGAATACGTGAAGCCACGCTGACGGTCAGTCGTGCCTTCGACCAGTACGGAAACGCCGAAGTGCTTAAACACAGTAGGCGTACTGGAAGATGTATTACGCTGCTCGTAGCGAACGGGGAGGTTACCCGTACGCGACCACGGAAGGATCTGGGCGGTACCTAGGGCCTGATTGGTGCCGTTACCTGCGCCGTATTGATGCAGAATATACGGTTCACCGTTGATCAAAACGCCCCAACGTAAACAACCCGCGCCATACCAAGAGTACTCCAACCACAACATCTGAACGTTGTTCCAGTTAAGAGTGTTCTTGATGCTCGGATCGCCGTTCCAGTTTTCGTAACTGATACGCGAGTCGACCGGCACACCGCCAGTAGGCGACTGTGAGTCAGAGCGAATAACAACGAACATGCCCGAAGGATTAGTCGTCGAAGGCGCACCCTGTTCAAAGAAAATGCCGTTGCCGTCATCAAAGATGCCGACACGTTGCACCTGCCCCGACTGGGGGCCACCGAAATTGACGTTGGACGCAATGTACAACGACTTTCCCGGCTGATAACGATGATACGGACGCGACTGACGGATGGTGATGTCACCCACCGTGCTGATCTGCATCTGTACGCCGCCAAGCCCCGGCTGCTGAACAATCGTCGCCGTGTTCGCTGTCGAGTAGGTGAAGTTCTCCCAACGCAAGGGCTGCGTGCCGTATTCAAAGTCGGCGTCGTAGATGTTCTGGTGTACAGACATCTTCTGACGACCGTTGGTGTCACGGACCCGAGGATCCTGTAACACATAGCCCGCATTCAACAGGCCCTTCGGAGTCAACGGGCCACCACCATTGGATGTCCCGTTGTTAAACCCCGGTGTACCTGCGTCGTAAATTACTGCTGGCATACCAATCTCCTAATGAATCAGAGAATTAATACACCACGTTAGTGTAAGCAGGGTTCGGCGACTGCGGGAAGTACGTGCCATCCGGATTACGCACAGCATATTCAATCGTGACAGACGCCATACCGGTCGTAGCCGTGGTCAATGTACCCGTCGACGCATCGCCGTACTTCACCTGAATGATGCCGTCCGTCGGAGTGTTCTGACCCGAACTGATATTGGTCAAGAGCATTGCACCAATCGCAGTCGTGTTGAAGTTGATGGTAGGACCAGTAGCGCCCGTCTGCGCTGCACCAAGAGCATAACGACCCACAGCGAACGAACCCGACGTAGTGCTCGTGGAGACCAAAGTCGCCAACGTGTACGTAGCCGTGCTGTTCAACAGGCTGATCGTGATCGTGCCGGTCGTAGAAGTCGTACCGGTCGCATTGAACGCAGTCAGAACGTCGACGTACATATTGGTGATCAGCGAACCCGCCGGGATCACGAGCGGATTGTTGTTATAGCCCGCAGTCGCAACATAGAACAGGAACGGAGCCGGAGAGGTCGCGGACGAGGAGACCGCAGCCGACAGCGTAACCGCCGTACCCGAAACCGACGTGACCGTCGTACCCGCAGCAATGCCGGGGCCAACAACCGTCATACCGGAAACAATATTCGCGTTAGTAGCGGTCAACGTCAGTGTGGTGCTGCTCGTGCCGCCTACCGCATTAACGACGTTACCCGGGGAGGTCAGCGTCGTATTCGACGTGGTGGTGTAAAGGAGACCACCGGGGGAAGTCTGAACAGCAACGGTCGCGCCGCAATTGCGGTACGTGCCGATCTGAGACGAAGAAACAGTCGTCGAAGTGTTCGACGGATTCTTAACCGTGCCAACGAGCCACGGGCCAAGATGAGTAGCAAGTGCCATGATACATTCCTTACCCCTTGCAGGGGGTCATCTATCGCTACGTAGTCTCTGCAACGTCTGCTGGGTCAGTCTACGTAACTCATTAATCCCAGAAAAAGGGGGGCTGAAGCCCCCCTTCGTCATCAGGCCACGCCGAACACGCCGAGCGGATCCGACCAACCGAACGAGTAACGTTCGCGGCTCTTGTACCGCACGTTGCCCGTATCGAAGTCACCGTCCATGCTGTTCTGAAGCGAAACACGCTCAAACATCTTCAGACCGTTCGGCACGTCGGTGAGGACGTAGTAGCCGTGGGTGTCAGTCAAGAAGTGGTTGACCTTGAAGCCTTCCGAGATCGTGCCCATCGACTTCAGAGCGTTGATGTCGTTATCGGTCGTGCCGACACGGAGTTCCGTGTCGAGAAGACGCTTGGCAACGAACATCTGGCTCGGCGGCACCACCAACTTGCGCGGCTTCGCGGCGATCAACAGACCGCGCTCGTCCGTCCAACCGGCGATCTGAATCGTGATCGCTTCAAGCGACGTTTCGTTCAGGTCAGGCGAGGTGGAGATCGTGTTGCTGTTGGTCGCACCCGAAACCAACGGGTGAGCCGTCGAGAACAGCGGGACGCCATCGCCACCGTTGTACTGGCTGGAGAAGCCGTTGTTGATAACCGAAGCCGCCTTGTACTGCTTGGTGTACGCCATAGCACGAGCGAGTGCCTTGGTGTAACGCTTCGACAGCGAGTCGTACAGGTTATCTTCAATCGCTTCTTCAGTGATGGAGAAGCCGAGAGCGATGGTCTCGTGGTTGTAACGAGCGGTCCATGCTTCCTGCGCGTTGTCGTACGCAATCGCCTGACCTTCGTTCTTCACCGGAGCCGCGTTGAAGCCCGAGAGTTTCGTCTCTTCTTCAAACGAACGCTCAGAGGTCTCGACCTCAAACAGTTCCTTATGCTCCTCACCGTAGGAAGCATACTCAAGACCGAACAGAGCGTTCAGGCCGGGGAGCAGTTCCTTAAGGAGTTGTGCGCGTGAAATTGCCATTTGTAATTACTCCTTAGACGCCAGCGGCAAGGTTGTACGACTGATAACCAAAGTTCCAGCCAACGATCACTTCCGGATAACCGATGAAGTAAACCGTACCGCCAGCCGCAAAGTTGGTACCGCTGAAGTCGATGGTGCTGCCCGAACCCGTACCGCGAGGCGCGGTGAAGGTAACGGTCGTACCGCTGACACCCGTAACCGTACTGAAGTCGCCCTGACGAGCGCCCGCAACAGCCGAGCCACTGAACCAGATCTGCATTCCCGGCTGAATGCCGGTAGCGGACGAAACCGTCAAACTGGAAGTCGTAGCAGACGAAAGTGCCGTACTGCCGTTGGTCGTGGTGACCGTAACCGCCGTATCCGGAACCAACTGAATGATGCGGAACGGAAGGGTCGAGGTATTGCGACCGTTACCCGCGTTCGCACCCGCCGCCGGAGCCGTACCCGTCACACCCATTGCCGAGTCACCCGTCGCGGTATTACCCGAGTTGGTGCCGCCAAGGATGCTGTTGGTGATGACATAGGCGTTCGTACCGAGGAACGATTGCGACATGTAGCCAATCGTCGTACCCGGAGCGTTAGACACACCGGCCTGTGGCTGCTGAAGAACCGCAACGCGGAAATACGCGAGCGGGTCATCGACCACATAGCCGATGGCATCCGACGCATACGTGCCGCCCTGCCAATACTGGTAACGGTTCTTACCGTAGATCGGACCTTGGGCTGCGCCCGCCGAACTCGTGTTGGTGTATTCACAACCAACGAAAATGCCGACACCGGCACCTGCCGCTGCTGCGGACACAGGCGTCGCACCAGAAGCGGGACCGTAGGCGGTAACGGCAAGCGAGCCGTTGCTGAGACCCACAAGGTCACCATTGAACAGGTTATTTGTATAACCCGTGGGGATCGGAATCATACGGGTCGAACCCGAGAAGACCCGACCGCCCTGCAAGTTTACGGGCTTGAAGCCGTAAGGTGCTGAGACAGTAGGATAAGCCATTGAAGACTCCTAAAAGTTATTTGCCACGTCCGAAAGAGACCTGAGATTTCTTTTCGGTGAACATGTCCATGTTCGACCGACGGTCTTTCTGGGACAACATATTGTTATCGACGGCCTCCAGTTGACGGCGAGCCAGATCCTCGAAGTGTTCACGACGAGAATTGACAAGTTCTTCTGGGGCTTTGCAAAGCAACAGACCGCCAATCTCCACGCAGTCGGGATACCGACTGTTGGGATTGTTGTCTCGCTGATGCATGATCTCCGGAACTTCAGTCGCCTTCACAGGCTCCCAACCTTCACGGAACATAGTGGAAACGTTGGTCGGATCGTTCTGACCCATTACTGCCGTACGAATGTACTTAAATTTCCAGCCGGGGACAGCGTTAGGTTCAGGGAGGATCGACGCCGGACGCCAAACCATCTTGCGCTTGGTCGTTTCACGATTTTCCATTTCACGAGTCAGACGATTTTCAGCCATTGCGGTTCTCCAGTTTCAAGACTTCACGGGCGTACTGTTCCGGACTAATCCCTAATCGTTTAGCAATTGCAGCCTGAGAGGCCGTGATTCGGATCTGTCGGGGTGCAGAAGACCGTGTAGCGGGAGCCACAACAGTGCTGGTCTTGCGAGGAGGGGGGTCCTCGATATCATCTGCGTCTTCACTGAAGTATTCAGGGAAGCGTTTTTTCATCGTCTTATCGACTCGTTCGTAGTAGTCGTCGCTTGTCGGATCGACTCCTGAACGGACCAGTTTCTCATGCAGACCCAGTGCGAGGGCGGTCATCTCCGCGTCTTTCCCAAACCAAGGATTTTTGTCCTTCCACGTCTTGGCTTTTGGGTCCACGACGGGTTGGTGATTTGGGACAGGATTCTGTTGGTGGTGTTGTACACCATTTTCATCATCAGGTAAAGAGGGTCTAAATGACGCTACATCGCGAAGTTTGAGTTTCGCATCCGTCAGTGCATCTTGAGCCTCAGTAATCCGATCCGGATCACCCGTTTCGTACGCTGCCTTGAGCGCTGCCTTAGCCGCATTGACCTCAATGGTCGCTGCATTAGTAGTCTCTTTGGCGAAGATTTTCTCGCCCGCGCTAAGTCGCTGTTTCAACTGCTTATTTTCTTCATAAGCCTGTTGAGCAAAGCGGAGAGCCTCCTCACGTTCCCGAGCAGCGGCTTCTTTGGCCCGACGCTCGTCGTGGAAGACTTTCTTCATCTGCTTGATGCGGGTCTGAACCTTTTCGGAGTACTCCTCAAGGTCGTCCTTCTCCAACTCCTTGACGAGTTCTTCGGGCATAGGGGCCTTGTTACGGTCTTCGACAGGGGCGTCGTCCTCTATCTCGACCTTGAACTCATTATTATCTTCAACCATAACTACTCCTTATCCTGCGCGACCGATGCCACGGGGGTCTTCGACCGTCCCGTCCACCGTGTCGTCGTTAATGATTCTCCACTCTGTTCCGTGGATCTTGATGCGGGTGCCGCTGTAAGCCCGAACGACCACGAAGTCGCCGACCTTGCACCACGGCCCTGACGGGAACCGAGTCGGATCTTTGTAAGCATCCGGCCCCACCTTCGCCACGAACAGGACGATGGTGGTCTGTTCTTCGACTTTGACGGACTCCGAGGACTTGATGATCCCCGTGCCGCCAAACTCTTCTTCAACCTTGGGCACCATGCACAGCAGTTTGAACCCTGACGGGTCCGGCAACTGCTTGGCTTTGCGCTCTGCTTCAGAGAGCGTCTTATCGACGTTGATGTCACTCATCGTCATTCAACTCCTCGTCGTTTGCGACACGTTTTGCGGTGTCGTTAATCAACGCAACGGCGTAATCCAAACCCTCCACCTGCCCAACGGCTCGGTGATAAAAAGGTTCAAAATCCATCCCTCGCGTCATGTTCTCCACGATCCGTTCGCGCTGTTGTCGGATTTTCCTGACAAGAAACTCCGCAGCGGTATCTGTCTGCATTTGCGACCTCCTCAGTCGTTATCGTCATCGTCATCGTCACTACTGTCCTCACCGGACTGATCTTCTTCGTATTTGCCCGACTTCACTTCGCCGCCTTCCGCCATCTTCTTAATTTCTTTGCGGCGAATGGCATGCTCGTCTAACTTGTGCGCCACGTCAGCGACGTGCGTAGCCTTTTTGTGGGCTAAGTCCGCGCCCAGTTTGGCTCCCTCCAACTCGTGCTTGGATTCGTTCAACGTGTGTTGATCAGCCTGATTAGCAACCTGTGCGATGTGAGTGTGCTTCTTGTGCGCGATGTCCGCGCCCAGTTTCGCCCCGCTCATCTCGTGAGTGACTTGCAGTTCCAACTGCTTCAACTTCAACTCATCGGCGCGACCCGCTGCGTCCAACATGTCCTTCTTGGCCTTACGCTGCTGCTCGGCTTGCTGCAACTGCGCCTGAAGTTGGGCTTGCTGCTGCTTGAGTTGAATCTCCTGCTGTGCAACCTGCGCTTCGGTCTGTGCCATCTGCGCTTTGATCTGGACCTCCTGCTGTTTGATCTGGAGTTCCTGCTGCTGCATCTGGATGAGCGGATCCTGCATCTGCTGCTGCGCTTGCTGCTGTGCCGCTTGCTGCTGATTGTTCTGGAGCAACTGCTGCGCTGCTTGGGCTACCAGTGACGAGAGTTGGACTTCAATCTGTGGTGGCAGATAGCCCATGTCATTGTCGAGGTCTGGCGGTGGTGGCAGTTCTGCGCCCAACTGTTTCTGAAGGTCAGCGCGATACTTGAACGCCACATGCTCCATCAAGTGGGCAGCGCCCGCCGCCATGATCGCTTGCGCTTGCGGATTCTGTCCGATGATCTTCTGCATCGACGGATCCTGCATCGCCGCCATGTGCGTCTGGATATGAGCATCATGGTCTTGATACATGAACGCCTTCACCGGCTTGCCCACGAGGATGAACATGTTCTCGCTCACCGGATCGACCGGCTGCATGTCATCCTTCATGGGCACAATCTTCGCGGCGTTCTTGACCCCGATGGTCTCAATCATTTGCCTGTGAAGAAACGGCAAATTGTAGATTTGAGGCGCTGTTTGAGCGAGTTGAAGAACTGCTTGATACTGCACCACACGCTGCGCCATTGTGGATGCATTAGGATCAGAGACAGGTAGAACGTCGCAATGATCGTAATCTGAACGTTTTGCAGAAGGGCTTCCAGTTTCAGGTTCATAGTCGTACTTCTCCGGCGTGTTGTCTCTAATGATTGCCGCGAGAAGTTTGAACTCCTGCTTCATCGTATAGTGGATGCGAGCCTGAATGGCCCCCATCACTTTCAACTGCCGCTCAAGCACTGCCAAGGTCGTACCGACCGGGGCTTGTGCCGACATATCGCTGACGTTCAGGTCAGCCGAACCTGCAAACCGGCGTGCATCGTCAACCACCTTGTCCATGAGCGCCGCAAGCACCTGCGACGGCTCCTTGTACGGAAGGGGGAGGATGTTGTCTCGTATGGAACCCGAGGGAAGGTCCACGTCGCGAAACTCGCCCGGAGCGATGGGAGTGTCATCGCCTTTGACCCGCAGTCCCTTGGACTTGAGGCCACCGGGGAGGTTGGACAGCGTACCGGCGTCGATGAGTTGCCGGATCAGTGATGTCGCTGCTTTGCTATGACCGCCGATGAGATGAATAAGACCAAAGTAATAAAAGCCGAAACCCGGAATGTAACCGTAGTGCGTAAAATGCTGCCGACGCAGTTTGAGTTTGTCCTCCTCCAACCAATTGCGACGGATCGCGAGGACTGTTGAAGTGCCTTTCTCGACCGTTACCACGTAGGGAAGTTTGATCCCCGTGGGGCCAGCCGCATCTTCATCCTCATAACCGGGAAGGTCGAGATTGCAATGAATCTCAAGAATCTGAAAACGCTCGTCCATCGAAGCGCTGAAGCCTTGCTGTTCGGCTTTACGCTTTTCAACTTCGTCCATGACGCGCAGTGGATCCCCAAGATCTACATCGCGGTAGAACCCTGCTACCTGCAATTTGCGCAGTTCGTTTTTGGTCTTCCGCATCCGGTGTGTGATGCGCTCCGCCGTCTCAATGTTGGCAGCGCCGTAGGGGACGATGATGTCCTCCGGCGCGATGAAGGGAGCCACCTGCCGCCCCATTGACGGGTCGAAATAAATCTTCTTGAAGGCGTTGCCCGCAAGAGCCACCGTCAGGAGCGCCCGCTCATGCTCAGGGCGGTACTCCTGCATGATCTCGGTCATCTCAAAGTTCATGTCCGCTTCGACACGCGCGGCAGCGTCTTTCTTGTCCGGCGTCTCCTTGCCGATGATCACGGTGCGCACCGGCCCCGCCGACGGGAAGGTCTCCATGATGGTCTCGGACTGGAACTTGACCGCCGCCTCCATCAAAAGCGGGTGGTAGACGCCACACGCTCCGGGCCACGGCTCCGTCCGTTCTTCGTACTTGAGACCTAAGAGTTGAAGACCTTTGACATAGGTGTCGAGCCAATCCTTGCGGCTCGACATGTCGTCCTCGACATCGCCCAACAGGTCGTAGGCGAGCGACATGAGTTGATTCTCGGGCATCAACTCGGCAAGGTTGACATCGAACTCCGTTTCGTTGCCATGCTCCATGTGCATCTCAAAGCCGGGGCCTTTGATATGCACTTCTTCTGGGTCCACGATCTCTACGCTGATCGGGTCTTGATCCAATGCGCCAAGCCCCTGCGGGGCGGCGTACAGGGACTTGTCGATACTCATTTAGTAATATCCTCCGCGTCGGCGGGATCGGAATAATTGGATCGGCTCTGGCTCATCAGAAGGTAGACGTATAAAGCCACCCTGCCGAAAACGCATAAGAGCAAGAGAGGTACTATCAACCAAGTCATCGTTGCGCCCTGCCGGGAAGTCGTTACACTCTTCAATGACCTCAAACGCCCAACGACGGTCGGGTGCCCACACCATCCCCGAGGAGAACAAGTCCGTCACCGAGTTGACTCGGCTGATCTTGTCCTGCCCCTTGCCGGGGGTGAACTCGCTGAGTGGAACGCCCATCCGGCGCATCTCTTGGTAGAGTGCCGCTCCGTTAGACTTCTTCTCAACGATGAAAGAGTCGGGCTTCCATTCGTTGTACTGCTCTAAGACCATCGCCTTCAACTCGGGGAATTCTAGACGTTCCTTGATGGCATTGAGTAGAATAATGTTACGTGACTTGGTTTCTTCGTTGAAGAACACGCCCCAGACCGTTAACGCGTTGTAGTCGGCTCGGTTATTAGCCTCTTGGGCCGCGTCGAGGCTCATGATGATGAACTCGCACTGGGGCGGGGACTCCGCCTCCCAGATCTGCCACCACTCTCTTTTAAGTAACGCGCCCTCTTCGGACGTCGGCTGCTGCATGTACTGGGCTTGCCAGTACCGCACGTCCATGTCGGCCTTCTTGGCGAGCAACTCCTCCAAGGGCCAGAACTCGGGCCAGAGCGGCTGATCGTTCAGGATGGCGGGGAACTCGACCACCTCCCACTCCGCCGAGTCCTCGTTCTTGACCATGTGGTCAATGATCTGCCCCGTGAGATCCGCCTTCGACCACCGCGTCATGACGACGATGATCGCGCCTCCGGGCATCAGACGTTGGATTGGACCCGACTGGAACCACTCCCACGCCGGTTCAAACACATGGGGCAACCCTTGTTTTGCATCCTGTTCAGAGTGCGGATCGTCAATAATGAATAGATCAGCACCCCGACCAGCGAGAGCGCCGCCCACACCGATAGCGAAATACTCTCCATTGAAGTTCGTCCCCCATCGCGAGGCCGACTTACTGTCGGCTTGCAGTTCCACCTGCGGAAAAATGTCTTTATAGAGGTCGGAACCGACCAGATTTCGCACCCGACGACCGAAATTGACCGCCAAATCGGCAGTGTGAGAGGCCATGATGACCTTTTTCTGGGGGTATTTCCCCAAGAACCATGCCGGTGCAAGGTAGGAAATCATCTCCGACTTGCCATGACGGGGGGCAATATTAACGATCACACGTTTTTTCTGCCCTGCGGCAACGTCTTCAAAGATCTTGGCAAGCCGATAATGGTGCGGACCGACTTTGTAACCGGGGTAAACGTGCTTGATAAAAGATAAAAAATCGTCTTTTCCGACTTTTTTGACTTTTTCTTTGTAATACTTGACCAACAACTCTGCCGTTTTGCGCTTTTGTGCCTCCGGCATGGTCGGCAGAGCCGCACGGAGCCTCGCGATGTCCGATGCTGACAAGCCCGGGGCCAATATTGCCGAAGCGTTAGGCTTCATCTGGGCTGTCTTCTATGCCATCGTCGTCTACAACTTCTTCGTCGACCTCATCGACAGCATTTGCATTCTCGTTGGAGTCCAAAACTGTGTACTCGATGTTGTCGAGTACGCTGAGGAGTTCTTTCTCGACCTCTTCCAAGGGCTTTACCAGCACGGTGGTCTCTGAACGCTTCTTAAAGGCGTCGACACCGTCGATCTCACCCAAACTTCTGAGGGCGGTCAAACGATCTTTCGTCGTCTGTGCGTGTTCTACCTCATAGACCAACTTGTTGACCACGTAGAGTTTCAGGTCAGACAGTTCGTTGACCAGCATGCAGTTGGTTTGGGCGATCATCCCCGCCAAATAAGCCATCGTCTCGTTCGGGTACTTGGCGTACTGGGGCCGAGCGGACGGGTCCGTCATCATCTGACGGGCCAAAGACTCCGCCTCTTTTATATGAGTGGCATCCGGAGAGAGCGCTGACCCGTTGAGATCGGCTAGGAGTTTAATCGTTCGCGCCCGCATGTTGAGTTCCTCTTCGGGACTCAACTCGGGCATGGCATCCGCTGCTCGCTTCGGTAATGGGATGTCTGACTCAATGGTCGGTTCGCAGTCAATCAACATGTGCATGGGTCTCCCCAAGATATATGGGACTTATACGGGAACCTTAAGGTTCCATCAAGGGGGGTGTTTCCTAATAGAGTCCTAGATGATGGGTAATGGCCCCAAAATAAACGTGAAACGGGTCACAAAAATGAGAGTACGAGGGGGGTAAACGGACGAAGTTTGAAAAAAGAGGGCCTCATCCACGAAGTTTGAAAAAAGAGGGCGTTGTTTGTGTGAATTCAAGCGGCGGCTCGGCTACGGGACTCCAACGCAAAAATCGGGGGATGCGGGGCCGGTGGGTTCGGCGGATCGACCGCGCGAGAGGCCGAATGAGCGGTTTTTATTTTTGCCCATACATGATACAGGCGGCGCGGCGCGCCGCGCAGAGCGCCTTAGAATCGGTCGCGATTGCGCCGCGATTGCGACAAAAAACAGGCGCGTTAGCCTGCTAACGCACTAAAAAAATCTTCGAAAAAAGATTGCATCACCTATTGCAATCCTAGGTGACGGTGGTAATCTAGCGGCTCCCCAGTAGGGGAAGCGGCGCGGCGCTTACCGCGAATGAGTGAGGAATCAGTAATGTCTAAGTCTGAAAAGGCGACCGCTCCGGCGGTCATTGAGACCGCTCCGGCGGTCATTGAGACCGCTCCGGCGGATGTTTCGGTAGTGTCGACTCGCGCAGAGCGCACGGCGCATCTACTAAAGTCGAATGAGGCGATTCTCGACACGATTGCGGATCAACTCCGCGATTGCAAGGGATGGCAGGACTTCGGTGCTATCGCGGCATCGCGCATGCACGCGCAAGGCGTCGAACGTGCCTTGTTTATCGCCTATGCAAAATTAGGTGGCGTTGACTTCACGAATGACCCGGCGCTTGTTAAGGCGGAGACGCGCGACGCAATCTGTGCGGGTATCCGCGACCAGTACATCGCGACTGAGCCGACGCTCCGCTACCGTCGCGGTGAAAAGGATGCGCTTCTGGTCATGGCAAAGGATGATCCGCGACCTGCCGACGTCACGGTATCGGCGACTGCCGCATGCGTTCCCCATACTTCAATCGCGCACTTGAAGACGAAAGATAAGGCGCTGTGGGAGGCCATGACGGCTTTCCGCAAGCGGATCGATGGTCGCGTTCGCGTAATGTATTCATCGTTCTTCGATGCCGGGCGCGCACAGCGCAAGGGCGCGCAAGTCGATGCGCTGTACAGCGCGGATGAAGCGGAGCGGGTACAGGCAGAAAAGGAAAAGTCTGATAAGTCCGCGACCCGCGCGAAAGCGAAGCCGTTGAACATCGCGGCGCTCGCCGCGCTGATCGATAACGTGATTGATCAGATTGATACGTCGGTCAAGGCAAGGGTGATCAAGGCTCCGCTTGCGCAAGCGGTCGCAGATCACCTGATCGCGGCGCGAGCCGCAACGGGTATCAAGGCGAAAGCCTAAGGCGAACGGCGGAGCGCCGCGAGGCGCTCCGCTCTACTACATCACGTAAAGGAATCTACATCATGTCCAATCGTATCTTCTTTGGTGTGACCGCCGCTTGCGGTCTTCTTCTAATGATTGTCGGCGCGCTCATGCATGCGCATGATGCGTTGCTTATGGTCTTCTTTGGTATCGGCGCGCTCGGGTTCGGGATCGGCGGTGACGTCGCGCTTGATAGGGCAGAGCGTGAAGCGGTGCGGAATGCTGCCGCGATCCGCGACGCAATGCGCCTAGCATGGGAAGAGGAGGACGCCAACGCGCATGCGGACCACGATGTAATCTATAGTCCGTATTACCGCGACTGATCGCGCTGCGATCACTGAGCCGGAGCGCTGCAAGGCGCTCCGGCTTTTTTTTGTCCGCGCTCCGGGTCCGATCCGGCGGCGCGCCGCCGGTCCGATTCGGTGATAGGCTGCGGAGCAGCCTATCATATTTTTTCTGGCTACGCCAGAAAAAATACCAGTGACTTGTGCGCGCGTGGCGTGCGCGTCGCGCGCGTGAGCCGCATGGTTTAGGAACTCCATAAATGAAGTGCGTTAGGTGCCTAACGCACCTGTTTTGTTCCCGCAAGGGCGTTTTTTGTTCCTTTTGTTCTTTTTAAAAGGAACACCCAAGACATTGTAATCGTTGGAAAAAACACGGTTTGTTCCCGTGTTCCCGCATTTTTCGAAAATGAAGCCAAAAGACGATTCGCGCGCGAATGGACAGCAAGCGTAATTTAGAAATTTTCTAACTCATTTTGAGGAAAAATCGGCAATCCTTCCGTGTTCATTTTTCAATATGCTGGAACAACGGGAACAAACCCCTATATATATTATAACTTTCTAATAAATAATATATACACATCAAGAACTTACCTGTTCTCGCCCCATCAAAAACATGCCCGTTTCTGTTCCATTCCATAAGTTCATTTTCGGGAACAACGGGAACAAGCCGGGAACAAAACTTTCCCGCTATTGACTAAGGGTCATTTAAGAGTATAATGGTTGATGTGGGCAAGGTGCGCCCACAGTCGTTTGAAAATTTTCAGGTGCGTTAGGGTGCTAACGCACTCCAGTCAGTAAGGAGTCAGTTATGAATAGTTCCAACGGTCGTGTCATCTATCGCGGCCCGTCGATGCTCGACGGTTCACCCATCGTGGTCGTGGCAGTCGGCCTCAAGATCACATCCAAGAATCGTAAGACGGGCAACATGATCCAGACGCATATCTTGCGCGCGGACATCACACCCACGGATGCCATCAAGACGGGCAATGACGCATCCATCTGCGGGGATTGCAAACACCGGGGCGATGGCACAGGCAAGGGCCGCACCTGCTACGTGAATGTGGGGCAAGGGCCTCTCGTCGTTTACAAGACTCTTATGCGTGGCGGTTACCCTGATGCACTGACGAATTTTGAACGTCGCGCTATCGGTCGTGCCCGTCTCGTGCGCATCGGCACCTACGGGGATCCTGCGGCTGTCCCTCTGACGGTATGGCATGACCTGCTAGCGGATGCCGTAGGCCACACGGGCTATACCCATCAATGGAAACAGTTTCCAGACGTCGCGGCCCTGCGCAGCATCTGCATGGCATCCGTGGACAACATCGAAGAGGCCGCACTTGCGCAGAGTCATGGGTGGCGCACGTTCCGTGTCGCCCTGCCCTCTCATGTTGCGCGCATCAAAGGCGAGGCCATCTGTCCCGCATCGGAAGAGGCCGGGAAGAAAATGACCTGCGATGCATGCACCGCATGCAATGGCACGGCCACGAACCGCCACGGTTCGATTGTCATTCAAGCCCACGGCGGCACTGCCGTGATGTCCAACATCAAAAAACTTGCAGCGTAAGGAGAATCTTAAATGACCTACAGCAAAGACCGTGACCTCGCCATGTGCGAGATGCAACACCGCATTGATCAACTGGAACGCGCGCTCGAACACTTCCGCGACATGGCGCAGGTGAACCGATGGGAGCGCGATCAGGCCCACATCAATGCCCCGTGCGGAGACGAGCCGCAACCGCCGTCAATCTTTGACGAGATCGCAGGAACGAACAAAGTGAAGACTCGCGACATACCGTTCAAGTTCATGACCATGTACGTGAGCAAGGAGAATCTCAAATGATCAATCTTGCGCGCGAACAGGCCCGACTGGCGGAGCGTATCGCCGTGGGGCGAACCTGCGGCTGCGGGGAGTGCATGTGCTGCGAGGACTACATGGCACACATGGCAGAGCGCGAGCGCGCTGCGCGCGCGGTCAAGCACACCATCGTGCCCATGCACAAGAGCAACTATGTCCCGGTCACGGACCGGACGATGCTGAAGCAACTGACCCGCCCGGGTCGCACATTGGAGGGTTGATCATGAGCGAAATATTCATTGCGTTGGCTGACCTGATCATCATCGGAGCCATGCTGTTTGTCGTGGGCGTGGCGGTGATCGTGGCGTATGGATCGGTTATGAATGTTCTGATGAAGTGGAGGGCGTGATGAGCCGCACTCGACGGGCCAACTTCTACACGCGCGCGCCGAAAAGGGTAGGCACTGGTTTTTGTCGCGCGCGGGGTTCCGGGCATGGGTTGACTAATACATCAAGAAAGGTTATACTATCTGACGTGGGCGACGTGCGTCCCAAGTGAATTGAAGTTTTTAACGGTGCGTTAGCACCCTAACGCAGACAGTCATTTAGGAGTATTTGTAATGACGATTACCATCGAACCGAGCAAGCATGTGACGTCGCTTGCCTCATCCGCGCGGCTCATTGCCGTCGACATCAGCGTCTGGACGGGCACCCGCACCGACAAGCGCCTGAGCGACAAGGTGGCTGCTGAGAACAACGCTGACCGCGACGCCGTTGCGACGGTCAAGAAGTTGCTCGCAGGGTGTGCCGAACACCGCGCGCTGATCAACAACCGCCAGACGATCTACAACTGGCTGAACGTCGTGTCGTACGAGTGGTGCGGCTCGCTCAAGTTGGTGCCGATCAATCGGATGCTGCGCGTTCGCAAGGATTGGGCGGTGCATGCGGAGCGCACTGCCAAGTTGGAGGAGGAGTTCTACGATGCGTATCCGTTCCTTGTCGCGAACAAGGCCGTGACTGCGCAGGGCGATCTGTACAACGCGAACGATTACCCGACCGTGGCGGAGTTGCGCGCGCGTTGCGCGTTCAGCGCGGAGATGACCGTCATGGACGTGCCGTTGGATGACTTCCGCACTCGCATTGCGATGGAGGCGGTCGAGGACGAGCGCGCCCACTACCAGAAGCGCACCCGCCAGATGCTCGACAACATCGTCGAGGACATGAGCGCAGGGCTTGCGGAGGTGATGAAGTCCATAGCCCACTGCTGCGAGGTCGTGACCACCGTGGGTGACAACGGCGAGGTCAAGGTGACCAAGCGGAAGTTGTACGAGGACACGATCACCAAGGCGTTGGAGATGTGCGACACGATTGGGGCGATGGCGGATGCACTGCCGTCCAACCTGATCGACACTCGCACGTCGCTTGAGAATGTTCTACGTGACATGAGCGTCCCGGCCCTGAAGGAGTCGGTCACGTTGCGCGCGCAGGTGCACGAGGAGGTGTCCGACATCCTGTCGAAGTTCCGTGTGTAAGAGTACCCAGTCAGTTCATATCAGTTAGGAGAAGTTCAAATGAGTACCGTTAAGTTCACCCGTTTCACGTCGATGGCGGGTTGCATCAAGATGATTCAGCGCATCGGCAAGCGCGTCACCGTCCTCATCGAAGGCGAGCCGGGGACAGGCAAGTCGAGCATCCTCAAGGCGCTTGAGAAGCAGATGGGCGATGCGTACGAGTACGTATACCTCGACTGCCCCACGATCCTTGAGGGCGCGCTCGCGATGGACATCCCCGTCCACGACGAGAAGGCACTGGTCACGTACATCAGCGCACGGCTCAAGTTGGGATCGGGCAAGGCCATCGTCCTGATGCTCGACGAGTATCTGAAGACTGACCGCTTGCTCAAGAAGATGTTCACTCGCTTGACGCTTGAGAGAATCATTGGCGACGTGGCGCTGCCGCCCGGGAGCATCGTGTTCGCGACGTCCAACCATGCGTCGGACGGTGTGAACGACACCATCGAAGCGCACTCTGCCAACCGCTTGATGCGGCTCAAGATGCGCAAGTGCACCGCCAAGGAGTGGAACCTGTGGGCAGGTGAGAACGGCATCAGCGTCATCACGCGCTCTTGCGTGGCGATGAACACTCGCATGATGGCGTCGTACCTCGACGAGGGTCAGGACGATAACCCGTACATCTTCAACCCGCGCCGTGCAGGTCAGACGCAGTTCGTGTCGCCTCGCTCGCTCGCGTTGGCTGACGAGGTCATTCGGGATCGCGCGTTCCTTGGGGACGATCTGGTCACGGACGGTCTGCACGGCCTGTTGGGTGACGCTGCGGGTCAGATGATGTCGACGTTCATCCAGATGGAGAAGGACATCATCCCGGTCGAGAAGATCCTCAAGGATCCGACCGTCGCGGTGCCGGACAACGCAGGTGCGTTGCTGATGACCCTGTTCAATGCGGTCGACATGTTGGAGACGCAGGACGAGTTGTCGGGCTTCATGCAGTGGGCCAATCGCATCCAGTCGATTGAGATTCAGGGTGTGTTCTTCACGATGCTTGTGCAGTCGCCACGCACCGCTCGCATGGCGATGCGCAATGCGCAGATCGCCAAGTGGTCTGAGGACAACTACGAGGTGTTGATGTAATGGACACAGTAATCATCGAGTCGCGGAGTGTGTATGGGGTAGAACATTTCTACCCCGTCAACGAGACCGCTTTCCGTTTCACCCAGTTGACTGGAACCAAGACGCTGAAGCGTATGGATCTCAAGACCATTCAGGCTCTGGGGTTCAAGATCAAAGTCGAACAGAAGGAGTTGGTGCTATGACCGCCGCCGTTGATCTGATGAAGCAAGCCGAGACCAATCTCAAGCGCGCGCACTTGCGCATCATGAAGCACAAGTTGACGTACCTGTACGCAGGTGTGTTGATGTTGGGCGAGTCGAAGGTTGTGACTGCGGCTGAGTCGGGATGCCCCACGGCGTACACCGATGGCGTAAACAAGTATTACGCGATGGAGTACCTGAACAGCCTGAGCATTGAGCAGATCGTCGAGGTCGTACTTCACGAGACGTTCCATGTCGTACTCAAGCACCTGCCACGTCACCGTGACCTGTGGAAGGAAGACCCGCAGTTGACCAACGCTGCGGCGGACTATGTGGTCAACGATTGGATCGAACAGATTCGGATGCAGGATCCGTCGTTCGTGAAGTGGGGGCCGAACCCGCTGCTCGACCCGCAGTTCCGCAATTGGTCTGTGCGTCAGGTATATAACTTCTTGAAGACGGGGCAGGACAAGGACGGCAAACAGCAGGGCAATCCGGCCCCGGGCAAGAAGGGTCAGGGCCAGAACCAAGGCGCGGGGCAACCTAAGCCGGGGCAGTCGGAGCCGTCATCGTCGGTCGAGATCGGTGGCAAGCAGTACGACACCACACCGCGCGACAAGCACGACTGGAGCAAGGTCAGCGGTGCCAAGGGCGATGACATCAAGGAGCAGGAGGCCAAGATCGATCAGGCCATTCAGCAGTCCGCGCTGATCGCAGGTGCGATGGGCGTTGATGTGCCGCGCGCGATCAAGGAACTGTTGGAGCCGGAGGAAGACTATCGCGACGTCATGCAGGAGTTCGTTACGCAATCGATGTCTGGGCGCGATGAGTATTCGTTCCGTCGGTTTAACGTTCGCCGTCTCGCCGATGATTTGTATAGGCCATCGACAATCTCTGAGCGCATCGGTCGTCTGATCGTCGCCATCGATACGTCGGGGTCGATACGTCAGGATGACATCTCCCGGGTGTGCGGATCACTGGCATTGATTTGTGAGCAGGTGCGTCCGGAGGAGGTGGTCGTGTTGTGGTGGGACACCGACGTGCACGGTGAGCAGGTGCTGTACGACAACTATAGCAACCTCGCCGATGTCCTCAAGCCGCAGGGCGGCGGCGGTACGCGCGTGGGCTGCGTCAGCGACTACCTGACTGCGCAGCGCATGACCGCCGATTGCATGGTCGTGTTCACCGATGGGTACGTCGAACCGGACGTGAAATGGGATGCCCGCATACCGGCCCTTTGGGTTGTCAAGGGTAATGATTCTTTTAAGCCGCCTGTCGGCAAGTCAGTCAAGTTCAAGTAAGGAGTAAGCCATGAGTCTGTCCAAGTATTTCTATCCTCGCATGTTCACTGAAGAGCAGATGCAGGAGGTCAAAAGGTCTCCTGTGTGGCCCATGATCGTAGCCCTCAAGGGCTACGAGTTCACGGCGGGGCTGACGTGCAGCGCCGTCGATGTGGCAGGGATGAATCCCTATCGTAAGCACTACGCTTATTTCAGCGCGGCGTCCGGCGCGTGTGCGTTGCGCGTCGCCGTGCAGAATGATTCGGTCAAGATCCAGACTCCTGTCGAGCCGCTTATCTGGCCCCGTGGGCACTTCAACGATGTGATCGAAAGCAAGAACCTTCGATACGTCTTGCGTCGTCTGGGTAGTGATAACTCTGGCTCACAGAGGATCAAGGATTCGATCAAGGACGTTGACTCATTCATCCGGGTTGGCATGTGGCGGTTGGCGAGCAAGATGACCGAGAAATTCAAGCCGACTGAGACTGCGAGTACGTTCGAACTGGATTACGTTGCGCAGCAGTGGGCCGTGCGGATGGCTGTGGGCGGAGCGCAACGCATTGCGGTGCCCAAGGAGCCGCTGCGAGACATCGAAGCGTTGATGAACTTCTACGAGACGCGCGATGCCAAGTTCAATGAGTACGTCAAGACCGTTGAGAATTATCTTGCCGGAGATAAGTACCTCATCCTGCATTCCAAGATAGGTCATAGCGAGCGGTGGTACTTTGGTGGAATCGACTTGTCGGAACACATCGATGCGATACGTAAGAATCAGACGAATTACATTCACCAGAATTCAGGCATCACGTTTCCGTTTCAGTGCTTCAACACCATTGATGAGTTAGATAACTGGATCGCCAATGCAACGGGCCGACGTGTCAAGGGTACGTTAACCATGCTCAAGTTGAGTCGCGAGCATCAGGTGCCGCGCGATGCGGACGGTTTCATACCGAACGTTGGTGAATTGACGCTCTACCCGGAGACGGGCACTGTGGCATGGCGACAAGGCGATTACTCTGATACGCACCAATGGTTCATGTTCGACAAGTAATCTCTATGAAACTGGAAAAGTTTTTGGACACTCTCGCCCCACTCAATATGAATTGGGTGGGCATGAGTGATCTGTGGCGTGTACCTCTTTGGATCTATACGGACGATAATGGAGTATCTGGACATGTGATTGCGTACGTCGGTATAGGGCACAAGCGGCTCTACACTCCTACGACACTCCCCAAACAGATTAAGCGGAAACTGGCCCTGATCTTTACTGTGCCGCAACATTCAGCGATGAATAATGCGGGGGATCATTTCATTGCGAACGAGCATGTGTATAGGAATCATCATTACCCAGAGTCCTACGATGAAATAGGGTGGCGTGTCAGCGAGCATATCTATACCGTAGTTCTTCCCGGTTGGTTAATAGACGAGATGCGAGGAGAGAGTAATGGGAAGCACTACACCGGAATCAAAGGTGAAGGCAAAGGTTAAAAAGATTCTAATGGACATGGGAGCGTACTACGCCATGCCGTTAGGCACTGGTTTTGGCAACTCAGGCGTCCCCGATTTTTTGGTTTGTTTTCAGGGCGCATTCTTTGGTATAGAAGTGAAGGCAAACGGGAACAAGCCCACGGCTTTGCAACTGCATCACATGAGTGAGATTCGTAAAGCAGGTGGGCGTTCATTCGTGATCGATGAAACAAACGTAGACAACCTACGCAAGGAGTTGGAAAAGTGGTGAAGAAGAAGTTGAACAAGTCAGTACAAGTGCGTGAACTGCTCAAGAAAGATCTTACGGCAGACACCATCGTGAAGAAGGTAGGCTGCACCAAAGCATTGGTCTATCAGATCCACCGCAAGATGCGCGAAGAGTCTGACAAGAAGGTTGGGGATAAGTATCTCGACACGATGACGAAGCATTTAGAAGTAACGAAGTCGGCAATGATGCACGCCTTGCAGGAGCCGCTGTACGCCGAGAAGACTAATATCTCTGAACTACTTGCTCAGGCAGAACCGTTTCCGGTTGAGCCACCGTACTTTGTCATCTCTGATCCGATCAACCCGGATCATTACAAGCGTAACGGCATCGAAGCGGTGGATGTCATCGAAGCGTTTGATCTCAACTATCGTTTGGGCAACGTGATCAAGTACGTACTGCGTCACGTTGGTAAGAACGGTCTTGAAGATCTGAAGAAAGCGCAGTGGTATCTCGCCCGGGAGATCAGCCGCTATGGGTAAAATGAGTCTACAAGGTAACATCAATGATCTCCTGCGCATTGCGGGAGATCAGGGGTTTCGTTGGTCACCCAACAGAGACAACAGCACTGCTACCGTGTATGCCAAAGACGGTAAAGGAATGGTTCACCTGCGTCGCTGCGGCGATCCACATGCATACCGTAACGCAGTCTCCAATCTTAAAAAGATTGGCGTGTCATTTGACCCTGAAGTAAAGCCCAAGAATCGACTGAAGGAGGCGTTGGAACAGTTGGACGCAGAGTCCGATGGCGACGATTCCGGTCAATCAGAATATCCATTTACCATAGTTGAGGAAGAAACAGTGAAGTCCGTCGTAACTACAGTCGAAGATATCAAGCCCATGTCTCCAATCCAGATGGCGAGAGCGAAAGTCCAAGAGGCACTCGACTGCCTCGCTGAACTCGACACTGCGTTGTCTAAGATTGAACTGGATAACAAGAAGATCGAAGCGCTACGCGCAGCACTCGCGGGGTTTAATTCATGAGTAATTTCACGCAGTGGCAACCCACTGCACAGATCGCGTGGATCAAACAGCACAACGGCAACGCTCTGCTTTGCCAATTGTGGGTCGAAGGCTACAACAGTCCGCAGGGCTTTCAGCAGACGGGCAACGCGCGTTGGCAGGAGATCCCGACCATCGAAGCGCCGTCGCAGCCTGACACGGCGAATGAGCCAGAGCAAACGAGTTTGATCCTCTAATGGGCGCGGCATTCGTCATCTTATTGACCTGTCTATTGGTGACAGGTCATTGGGGCTACGCAGCATTGCTTGTGGCGTTCATGTACATAACGTATGGAGATGACGATGTTTACCCTAAGCGGTAAGGGATCGAAGCAGGGGCAGATACAGGACTTGGAGCGGGAGATGACCGCGCCTGTACTGCCTCCGCCTGTCTGGGTGGAAGAACTCAAGCAAGAGATACGCGCGATGGGCGATCTCATGCGGCTGCGTGAAGCGTTAGCCGTTGCGCATCGTGACATCGAACGCTTTAGAATTGAGCGCGATCGATTGCTGCGCACGTTGCAACAGGAACGCGACAAGGTGATCGGCTTGGAAGATGTGATCAAGAATCTAATGAGGAAACAGTCATGACGACAACCACGGATGAGCAGTTCATTAAACTACTGATCACGCTCTTGTCTATACGGATGGCGAACGATTGCGGTATGAAATGGAGGACGTGAGATGGACGAGAAACGGTATTGCGTGACCGCGCGGGTCTACGTGTTCGCAGATGACGAAGAAGATGCTGCAATCAAAGTACACAACGATCTTGACTACCTCATTGAGCATTACAGCCGTATTAGCGGCTTTCAACACCCAACTGAAGCGGATGTGGAAAAGTTGGCTGACCTAGCGCCAACAGTATGAATAAGAATTGGATCATGCGGACGTGCAAGACCTGCAAGCAGAGTAAGCCGCTGTTGGGTGGCTATAACCACCCGCAGCGGTTCAAGTGCGCAGATTGTTTAGCCAAGGAGAAGAAGCCATGAGCATCATCACCATTGACTTTGAAACGTACTACGACAAGGACTACAGCCTGTCGAAGATGACCACGGAAGAGTACGTCAACGACCCACGCTTTGAAGTGATCGGCGTGGGTATCAAGTGGGATGACAACCATACGAAATGGCTTGTAGCAGGGACGGAAGAGTTCAACGACGAGATGGAAGAACTGCAAGTGGTTGCGTCTGACTGCGCCATCCTCTGCCATAACACTCTATTCGACGGCGCGATCCTGTCGTGGCGCTACGGCATCAAGCCGGGGTTCTGGTTCGATACGTTGTCGATGGCGCGCGCGATCCATGGTGTCGAGGCGGGTGGAAGCCTCAAAGCACTGGCATTGCGTTACGGCATAGGGGAAAAAGGCGATGAAGTTATTAATGCTCTTGGCAAACGTCGTGTGGATTTCGATCAAGTTTCTCTTGAGCGGTATGGTCTGTATTGCCGGAATGATGTTGATCTCACTCACCGATTGTTCGGGTGTCTTTCACAAGCCTTCCCTGATTCTGAATACAAACTCATCGACCTCACAGTACGTATGTACACCGAGCCGACACTCCAAGTCGACGATGCGCTCCTTGTCGAAAGACTTGAGCAAGTCCGCGAACAAAAGCAAGACCTGCTGAACACGCTTAAGATAATTCTAGATACTGAGGACACCGAAATCGTCCGTCAGAAACTGGCGAGTAACAAGCAGTTCGCTGATGTACTGCGGTCGTTTGGCGTTGAGCCTCCTACTAAAGTCAGCCCTACTACAGGCAAGAACACGTATGCACTCGCAAAAACCGACCAAGGATTCATTGACCTTCAAGAGCATGACAATCCAGTTATTCAGCAGTTATGCGGAGTTCGTCTTGGAACTAAGTCAACACTGGAGGAGAGTCGTATTGGACGTTTTATTGGGATTGGGGGCCGCAATCGCGGGTATCTTCCTGTCCCTCTGCGTTATTACGGCGCTCATACTGGGCGTTGGAGTGGCCTTGATAGCGTCAATTTTCAAAATCTTCCGAGCCGTGATAAAGCCAAGAAAACTCTGAAGAACGCGATCATTGCCCCGCCCGGGCACACGATCATCAACTGTGACTCCTCGCAGATTGAAGCGCGTGTGCTTGCATGGTTGTCGGGGCAAAAGGATCTGGTAAAGAAGTTCCGCGAGAAGCAGGACGTCTATTGCGAATTCGCTACAAAGATTTTTAGGCGACAGATAACGAAAGCAGATCCTGTGGAACGTTTCGTTGGCAAGACCTGCATCTTGGGTCTGGGCTATGGCACGGGCGCGATCAAGTTACAGCACACGCTGAAACTGGGCGGCGCGGAACTGACAGTCGAGAAGTGCAAAGACATCGTGAGCATGTATCGAGAAGACAACTCATACATTACGGACTTGTGGCGCGATGCGGAGAATGCGTTGCGCACTCTCATGCATAAGAACGGGACATTCCGGTTAGGCGTTAAGACGTCCGATGGCGTCTCGCCTGTCTGGGTGGATGGAGGCATTGGCATTCAATTACCCAACGGCCTGTACATCCGTTACCCGCGACTGCGAATGCACGAGGAGAAGATGATCTATGACTCTCGCCGTGGGCCTGTGAATATTTGGGGCGGCGGCGTCGTCGAGAACGTCGTGCAGGGTCTGGCTAGAATTATCGTAGGCGAACAGATGCTGAAGATCGCCGAGCGGTACACAATCGCCCTGACCGTACATGACGCCGCCGTCGCAGTAGTTCCCGATGATCAGTTGGAGTCCGCGCTAGAATATGTCATCTTGTGCATGTCGACGCCGCCGGATTGGGCAGAGGGTTTACCCATTGCTTGCGAGGCGAAGTGGGGTAAATCTTACGGAGACTGTTAATGGAAGCGCTGTACGCGAACGGCTTTGAAGACGCGCTGATTGGTGTGGGCTATCAGTTCAACACACAGTTGGCGGTTTACGATTGGGACAAGTGCGTTAGCATCCTAACGCAGCGCGATAAGATGTCTCATGACGAGGCCGTTGAGTGGATGGACTTCAACGTCACCGGGGCATGGGCCGGAAGAAACACTCCGGTGTTCATCAAACTGGGCAAGCCGAAAGAAGAGGAATAATGATTAAGTGGTCATTCAGCGGCTTGAAGCAGTATGGGAACTGTCCACGTCAGTTCAACGAGGTGAAGAATCTCAAGAACTACGAGGTAAAAGTTTCACAGCAGATGCAGTATGGAACCGACGTTCACAAAGCGTTGGAAGATTACGCGCGCGATGGCACCGAGTTGCCAAAGTTCTATCAGAAATTCAAGCCGCTGATCGACGCCTTATTGGAGATTCCCGGTGAACGATACCTCGAATACAAAATGGCGCTCAGTGCAGACAAACTCGCTTGTGAGTTTGATTCGCCCGACTATTGGGTACGTGGCATCGTCGACTTCATGGTCATCGATGAAGACACTGCCTACATCGTCGACTACAAGACCGGGAGCAACAAGTATCCCGACACGAAGCAACTCAAACTGATGGCGTTGATGACGTTCGCGCACTTTAAAGATGTTCAGCGAGTCCACGCCGGTCTGTTGTTCGTTGCATATAATAGTTTCATAAAGGAAGAGTACACCCGAGGTCAGCCGTTGTGGGGCGCGTTCGAACCGGAATTGAAGCGTCTTGAACACAGCGTTCAAACCAATTGGTGGCCCGTGAACCCCACGCCATTGTGTGGATGGTGTCCGGTCACCGCCTGTGAATTTCATAAGGAGCGATGATGGGTACTTACGTCAACAAGAAACGCCCGTACAAGCACGAGTATCAGATGCAACTTGCACGAGGCGAACACGAGGATCGCATGGAGCGCCAACGTGCGCGCAATGCGATAGATAAGAAAGGCATTAGCCGTAAAGGTAAAGACGTTGCTCACGTCAAAGCGTTGAGCAAAGGCGGTTCCAATAAAGACGGCGTTCGTTTAGAGTCGCCGCACAAGAACCGTTCATTCAAACGGAACAGCGACAGTTCAATGAAGTGAGAGTTTATGCAAGTCATCGATGAAGTAGCCCTACAGTTACAGTTGCCGTACAGTCTGACCGAAGCAGTTATCAAGAACATAGAGAAGAGTCATAAGCATCAGACATCAGTTCTGGTGAACTGGGAACAGAGCGAGGCCGAGACCCTTGCCGCATTGATCGATGCAGAGCAGCCTAATTCTGCACTGCCTCAGATCCCGTCGCCGATGCTGCGTGACTATGCGTGGCCCGGGATCTATACGCCGTTCGAACACCAGAAGACCACTGCGTCATTCTTGAGCCTGCGTGGACGCGCGTTCTGCTTCAACGAGGCAGGTACAGGCAAGACATCAGCAGCGATATGGGCTGCGGACTATCTGATGAACATGAAGCGCGTAAAGCGCGTTCTGATCGTCTGTCCATTGTCTATCATGTACAGCGCTTGGCGCGATGATGTGTTCAAGACCGCGATGCATCGTAGTTGCACAGTGGCCTACGGAGATAAAGACAAACGTCTGAAGGTGATCAACGGGCCGTACGAGTTCGTGATCATCAACTACGATGGTCTCAATACCGTGGCGCAGGAAGTGTATAACGCACAGTTCGATCTGATCATCATTGATGAAGCCAACGCTTATAAAACTTCTACGACAAAGCGATGGAAGACGCTGTCTAAGTTAGTGCTGCCATCGACACGCTTGTGGATGATGACGGGTACTCCGGCATCCCAATCTCCTGTCGATGCATTCGGCTTGGCGCGTTTGATCTCGCCGTGGCGTGTGCCGAAGTACGTAACCGCGTGGCGTGATCGTGTGATGTATCCGGTGACTAAGTTTAAGTGGAACCCGAAGCCGACTGCGCAAAAGACTGTGTTTGCTGCGTTGCAACCTGCGATACGTTTCACTAAGGCCGAGTGCTTGGATCTCCCGTCAGTGACCTATCAGACAAGAGAAGTTCCAGTCACGCCACAGGTGGCTCACTACTATCGTCTATTAAAGAAACAGTTCTTGATTGAAGCAGCCGGTGAACAGATCAGCGCTGTGAATGCAGCGGCGGGCATGAGCAAACTGCTACAGATCAGTGGTGGTGCGGTCTATACGAACAATCACAACGTGATTGATTTCGACATCAAGCCGCGTCTCAATGCATTGAAAGAAGTGTTAGAAGAGACCACAAACAAGGTTGTAGTATTCGTTCCCTACCTTCATACTATCCATCCCATCACTGAGTTCTTGCATGCCGAAGGCTATACGAATGATGTGATCAAGGGCGATGTAACGGCGAAGAATCGTGCGGACATCATCAAGAACTTTCAGTCCCATCCGGATCCGAAAGTGTTGGTGATTCAACCGCAGTCAGCATCTCACGGCGTTACGTTGACGGCGGCAGACACAGTTATATTCTGGTCGCCTGTGATGAGTGTAGAAACGTATATGCAGTGTGTAGCGCGTATTGATCGTGTGGGGCAGAAGAACAAGATGACCGTTGTGCATCTTGAGAGTACGGAGACTGAGCGGCGTGTGTACAAGATGCTGCAAGGTAAAGTTGATTCACATCTGAGTTTAGTTGATCTGTATAAACAGGAGTTGAATGAAGTATGAGCGACGTGAACGTAGAAGAGTTAGTAGAAGTCTATCTGACGATACGCACTGAGCGTGATCGTTTAGAAAAGGCACACGAGGCTGCAATGGTCTCCCTCAAATCCGATATGGCGCAGATCGAAGCAGCGTTGCTTGAGGTCTGCAATAAAGTTAAGGTCAACAGTCTGAACACCAAGTTCGGTACTGTGATCCGCAAACTGAATGAACGTTACATCTGCAATGATTGGGATGGCTTTAAGGCGTTCGTGCTTGAGCATCAAGCCGTTGACCTCTTTGAGAAGCGCATCCACCAGAGTAATTTTAAACAGTTCTTGTCTGAGCATAATGGCGATGGTCTTCCCCCCGGTGTAAATGTGATGCGCGAGTTTGCTGTCAGCATTCGCAAGTCCTCTAAAGAATCCATTCAGGAGTAATCATGAGTTACGATGTAATCAAAGCGATCCAGAGTCAGGCCGTTGTTGTGACGGGGCTTGACGATGACACCCGCGCCGTTGTGGGTAACAGCAACTTCAATAAGCGCATCTCTATCAAGGGCGGCGTGTTCCGCAAGATGTCGGGCGGTAAGCAGGTCGCTGCTATCGAAGACCGCCACATGAACATCATCTTTGTAAAGATGGCGCACAACCCCGCGCGTACGTTGTACACGCAGGGCTATCAGGAAGGCGCGAAGGTATCGCCGACGTGTTGGTCGAACAATAGCAAGGTGCCGGATCCTGAGTGCAAGACGCCGCAAGCGTCTGCGTGTGATCAGTGCCAGTTCAGCGTGAAAGGTTCGGGCTACACGGGTCAGGGCACCGCTTGCCGTCTGTCGTGGCGCACCGCTGTGGTGTTGCCTAACGATCCGGATGGCGATGTCATGCAGTTGGTTCTTCCGGCGACGTCTGTGTTCGGTAAGGAAGAGAACGGCAAGTATCCGTTCAAGTCCTACGTGCAGATGTTGGCTAATAATAATGTTAGCGCAGGTCGAGTCATCACTCGCATGCAGTTCGATACGAACTCGCCTGTTCCGAAGTTGCTCTTCTCCGCTGCCGCTGCGGTGCCGACTGAGCATCTGGAGACCATCCGCGATCAGGGCTTGAGCGCTGCTGCGACCCACGCTGTGAAGATGACGGTGTTTCAGCAGGACAAAGGCAAAGGTGAAGGCATGGAGCCGATGCCGTTTGCTGCTGCACCGCAGCGCGAAGAAGACGTTGTCATTTCTGAGCCTGTGGCGCGTGATACACCGAAGGCGACTGAGGCTCCTGCTGAGTCGGACATGTCGGATGTCTTGAAGAAGTGGGGCAAGAAGAAGTAAGTTTATGCCACGCTCTTACAGCGAAAAGTTCTTATTAGAACTCAACAAGCAGACCGTAGATAGTCTTGGCGTAGAGTTGGCACGACTCTGCGTCAAGACAAATCTACCTGCTACCTATGTGGCAGTGGCGTTGGAGACAACGCCAACCACAGTCTATAGTTGGTTTCGCGGTCAGGGTGTTCGGGAGAAGAAGCGTCGAATCGTCGAGGCCTTCATGAAGATCGTACAAGAAGACATGAGCATGGGGCGGCTTCCGGCGCGCAACATGCCTGATGCGAAGGCTTATATTGAAGAGATGCTTGGCGTAAAAATTTAATATTTGATTGAAGTTGGCGGGGTGTCGGATGCGCGACCCCCGCCCTTTTTTTCTCTGCGAAACGGTATTATGGAAAAACAATTCTACGAGAAAATCCTACCGTCGCAGGGTGTCTATTGTGTAACCGGGATCAGGAACGGCAGGGCGTTCAATCGGTTCGCAGAGACACTCGACGGCGTACTCCATGAAATCCAAACGTTCAAAGACGATTCTTATAGCATCTACATAGCCGCTAACACATTCAAAGACTACAGCCGCAAAGCAGACAACGCGCAATGGTCTCGCGCGTTCTTTGTGGATCTGGACGTAGGTCCGGAAGAAAACAAATACCCGACACAAGAATCCGCGCGCACCGGTCTGCGTGACTTCCTTGACAAGACCGAGATACCGCCGCCATACGTGGTTAATTCAGGCACTGGTATTCAGGTGTGGTGGCCTTTTACTGAAGACGTACCGACGGCTGAGTGGAAGGTATACGCGGAGAAGTTCAAAGCGTTCTGCGTAGACAACGGGCTGTTGATCGACAAGACGGTGACTGCCGACGCAGCGCGCGTAATGCGTTGCCCCAACACCTTTAATTACAAACACACGCCACACGTTCTTACTGCGGTCGAGTCGTGTCACTTTTATCAGTTTGACTTTGACAACTTTAAGAATCTTCTAGGCGAAGTCGAAGTTGATCAAACCACCCCCGAAATTAATCATGTCCTAGCATCAGTAGAGAAAGGTCTAGATGACGATACCGCGATTTTCAAGAACCGCGCGTCTAGTTTTGAACTGATTGTAGAAAAGACTGCGGAAGGGCATGGGTGTGGACAGATTCGCAACATGCTTCTCAACGCCAAGACTTTGGGATATGACCTGTGGACTGCCGGACTGTCTATCGCGAATAAGTGCGAAGACCGTGACATAGCCATCCACGCGCTTTCTGAAGACCATCCGCAGTACAACTGGGAAGCAACGGAAGCCAAGGCATCAGCAGAATGGAAAGGGCCGCGAACCTGCAATTGGTTCCGCTCTAACTATCCGCAGTACTGCAAGGACTGCAAACTCAAAATCACGTCGCCCATCGAAATAGGCGCAAAGGTTCAGGTAGCCCCGTATGCAGAAGAAGCCACTGAAACGGACGCAGTTTGGATCGAAGAGGATCCCAAAGCAATTCCTCTCTTTCCGAAATCACTCTTCCCGTTTAGCCGAGGCAAGAACGGAGGCATCTATTACACCTCAAGTGAAGAAGACGATGACGGTAATTCCATAGAGTCGACGACCTGCGTCTTGCACCATGACATGTTCCCAATCAAGCGCGTGGTGGGTGGGCCGGACGGTGAAATGCTCGTGATGCGGCAACTGAAGCCGAGAGACGAACCGTTAGAATTCCCATTGCCGATGAAGCACATTGCGTCGCTGGCAGAGTTGACCCGCGTGATGGGTATTGCCGGAGAGATCATAGAGAACCCCGGTCATGCCAAGTTGGTGTTGGCATATTTGAAGAAGTGGACGATCTACCTGCAAGAGAAAGAGGCGGCGGAAATCATGCGTATGCAAATGGGTTGGTCCGAGAAGTGCGACGCATTCATTGTGGGCAACATTGAGATTCGCCCCGACGGATCAGAGCGCGCTGCGGCAACCTCTGTAGCCATTCACGGCATCTCAAAACTGTTTCGTCGTGAAGGCAGTTACGAGGAATGGCAGTCAGGTATTAAAGTCTTCAACGAACCGGGATTTGAAATTCACGCTTTCGCCGGTCCGTTAGCAGGATTGGGTGCGTCTTTGATGCGCTATACCGCGAGTCCGGGTGGCACCATTGGTCTGGTCAGCGCCGGAACAGGCCACGGCAAGTCCGCGACGCTCTACGCAGCGTTGGGTATCTGGGGCCATCCTAAGCGGCAGAGCATCGTGGAAGGCACGGGATCGACACAGATGGGCCTGATGCAGCGCTATCTGTCTTTGAAGAACATGCCATTGGGACTCGACGAGACCGGCAACATCGACTCCAAAGCGCTGTCGTATATGATTCATCAGATCTCACAGGGCAGCGGCAAGATCCGTTTACAGCACTCCATTGATGCGGAGCGTGAGTTGCAACTCCCGGCAGCGACCCTATCCATCCTGACAGGCAACCGTGACTATCACGAGATCCTGCTTGAACTCAAAGACAAGCCAACCGGAGAGATGGCGCGTCTGATTCAACTCAATCTGCCACGCCCCAAACTGTGGGAAGACAGTGAGGTCGGGCGTCGAGACATGGGCATCTTGATGGCGAACTACGGATGGGCAGGGCCTGAGTTCATCAAGCAGGTCTTTAAGGTAGGCGACAAAAAGATCCAGAAGTTGTTGGACTACTACATGGACAAATTCTCTAAGAGTTTCTCCAAGAGCATTGCGTATCGATTCTACGGCGACATCCTCACCGCGTGTCTGGCGGCAGGTGAGTTAGCGAACGAGGCTAAGATCTTTGAGTTTGATCTGGATCGAATTTTCAACGGCGTCATCCTTGAGATGATTCGCATTCGGGATAAGGTTGTGAAGTTGGAGACGTTCGACTACCCGCCATTGATCGGCGAGTACTACCTGCGGAACATCGATAAGTTCCTCATCATCAATACGGAAGAGCAGCGCGTCGTGCAAGAACCGAGGAACGAGTTGATAGGTCGTATTGAGACTGATAAAGGAATATTCTATCTATCGTCGGCGTTCAAGAAGTTCTTGTCGAGCAAGCAAGTCAGCGAGGACGAGTTCTTCACCGCGATGGAGAAGGATGGCATGTGCCGGGGGATCAAGAAGATGCGCTTGGGTACGGGGTGGAAGTCAGGAACTGGGTCTTCCCCGGCGGTAAACTGCATAGAGTTCGCCCCGGCGCTCTTGAGCGATTTGCAGAAGTCCGATGGAACTGAATGAGTTTCAAGAGCCAAATTGGCTCCTGCCGTTTGAAGCGTTGGACGTGGGTGAGAGTTTTTTTATACCAACGCTTCAACCCGCTCAAATGATCTACGTCATTGACACACGCTCCAAGGTAGCCGGGGTGAAGGTTAAAGCCCTCACCACTACGAAAGACGGCTACCTTGGAGTACGGGTATGGCGTATCCGTTAAGGATCGATACCCATTTCATGGTATCGCGCGATGAGATTGGATTTGATCGCGTTCTCATGTAAACGGATCTCCTTAACGATCTCTTCGCGCTGCAATGGCGGTATCTGTTCATCCGGTGCCAATTGAATGGACAAACGTCGTGCCGCTAACTCTTTTAACTGAGCATTCGCCATATGATGATAATTGTTGACTAAGAACTGCTCCGTTGGATGCTCCATCATATATTTCACGTAAGCATCCGAGTCCGTCTTCTTCAACGTGTTTAACGTTCGGGACTTCTCATCCAATTGTTTCTGGATCCCTTGCCACTGCCGAGCGTCCACGTTGGAGTACGTACCCACGAAACTATCCGTAAGCGGGAGGTCGTGTTTGTAGTCGAAGTGCTTGTTCCCATCCGCCATCAACTTCAGGTCATAACCCATGTTGGCAATGCGCCCAATGGCGTCGAAGTAGTGCGTCGCGAAGAAGTACAAGGTGTTCGGGCTAACTTCTAACTTGTAGTCCGTCAACCGATAGAGCATACGAGCAATGTCTTTATAGCCTTGCGGGATGTGGTCACCGCCGGTAAACACATCGCTGTACTTGCCTTGCCGTGCGTTAAAGATTTCATTGCCCATATCGTCGCGGTTCATGGCGTACTCTACCCACGGACGCAAGCCGCTAGGCGTGACCGTGTCGAGCATGAACGCGAACAAATTGTCGGTCGGATTGATGTGCGACGGGGTGATCGGCAAGAAAGATTCTGCGGCAATGTTAATAATGTTGCCCGCCGCTTCGCTGGGTTTTTGATGTCCGTACGACAAGGCCGCAAGTTGCGCACCAAGCGCGCCCAGACCACCAAGGCCGAAGCCCCACGGCAACTGGAAGAACCCGTTCGCTGCATCACCCAAAATCGGCAGACGCATATAGCGAGTCCACCGCGCCTTATCATCCGACGCGACGCGGTTACGCCCCTGCTCGTCGTTGCCCGATGCCAAGAATGCCATCGTGTAGAGCGCGGCTCCGGCACCCACCAATGAGACTGCCAAGCGCTTAGTGTTCTGCTGCAACTTGACGTGGTTGTCGATGATCGCCTGTTTCTTCGCCGGATCCTTAAGAACGCTCTCAGGATACTTGGCGAGGACAGACTCCACGGACTGGAACGCAGGGCGCAGCGTATCGATGGCAGCAACCGCCGACGATGCCGCAGGACGGAAGAACATGAACAGTCCCCCCGCCGAGCGACCGTACTTACCGATCAAGCGATAGTTGGTCAGTTCCTTGGCCTGTGCCGCTGCGAGTTCTCGCGCTTGCGGTTCCGTCATGCCTTCTTGCATCAGTTTCTGTTTGATCACGCCGTACGCAGAGGTACGACTCGTGAGGTCAAACATGTCTTGGTAGGCATCGAAGTAATGCGCGATCTGCTGCGCGTTGTGCAGAACGTTGCCTCGTCCAACAGTCTTCTTAATGTCGTCCATCTTGGAGGTGATGGAGTACGTCTGACCGTATGTCGTGCGTCCGCCCTCTTCCATGTACTCGACCATGTTGCGGATGAACGGGTCGGAACTGTTCCGCATCTTGTCGATGGCATCAGCGTCGCCGGAGACAAGGTGCTTGGCGAACGTCGCCGCCTTGAGCATGTTCCCCGTGTTACCAACGGTCGCCCCAAGATAGTCTACCGCCGTACCTAACCCAGCATGTCCCGCCAAGTTATAGGCGTTAGATAACGTATGCTTCACATAGTTCATGGGAGCGAACGCGAGGTTATACCGGGTGTGCTGTTTACCCATGAAGCCCGTAAGCCCGTTTAAGACGCGCTGCACTGGGCCAGCCTCTTCGAACGGTCGGCGAATCGCGTCAAGAATCTCAGGATCTTTGGTCAGTGAGTACACTTCGATGTCGCCGTTCGGCATGTAGTGGAAGAAGTTGCCCCTCTTCTTGTACTCACTCATGTCGACTTTGTTTTCGTAGCGCTCTTGCGCGGTCAGAGTCTTCACCAACTTGCCGTTGATCCCCATGCCATCTTTGGCGTTGATGAGGTTCTTCAGAATCTTGGTGACATCCTTACGTCCTGCGCGCCCTGCGGCACGGGAGGCGTCGACCATCGTTTGGAGAAGACTGTTGTCGGCCTCAGATTCACGGGCTTCGAACGCGTTCGGCGCGTCAGCGTGTTCGCCACTGACACCCTTGTATTTGCCGTTCAATTCGAACTTCGCTTCCTGCCCACCAAGACCTTTGAACGGCACGTAGTTTTTCCACCCGTAGGCGGCAACGATACCGTCCGTGTAGTTCGTCCAGTAATTGGCAGCACGGTCGAACTCACGCCCCTTCGCTTCGATCTCTTTTAACAGATCAAAGATGCGGTTGATTTCTGGATTCGCACCATTGGCGGTAGCGTCATCGTACCCTTGGCGGAGTTGCTTGATGAAGTCCGAGTTGTATCCACCGACAACGTTGTACTCCGGTGAATTCTCGTCGATGGACTTCGGCCCCTTGCCTTTCGTTGGGCTATGACCATTCTCATCCAGATTGACAAAGTTGCCCTTAGCATCTTTCTCAAAGACCATCTTGTGCAGGGCTTGTTCCAGTTTCTCTTTGTCCGCAGCCGAGACATTGGCATCAGCGATTTTGTCGAGGATGCGCTGTCGACGATCCGCCGGAGACATCATGACGGTATTGCCGTTGGCGTCTTGATATGCCCGTGGTGCAGTCTTCAATGGTGCTTCGCGGACAAAGACCGTACGACGGCGCTCAGGCTCGTGTAGCGAGACACGCATTCCGTCAAGGCGGGCCAACGCTTCGTTCCATGACAGATCATTATTCTTAGCGAAAGAACGAATCTGATTCCGCACTTCTTGGAACAACGGGTTCAAGTGCATTGCCATCAGGCTTGATGCACGATCCATTGCGCCAATCAGATTGGTGTAGATGTTGGTTGCCTTGTCCCCGCCAATGACGTTGGAGTTAGCAAGATCCCGCATATGTTCAAGCAACTTAAGCGGACGCCATTCATTCTGGAACAGCGTGACCAATTTGTCGTACGCACCGCTCTTGGCACCTTTCCACAGGTCCATGATACTCTGTTTGACCTTACCCTTAAGGGACTTGGCCTCCAGTTCTTCGGCGCGAAGACGCTCCCACTCTTCCGGAGTCGTTGGGGCTTTGGGCGCAGTCTTACGCTGCGCGTGCACTCCACGCTCCTCAGTTGCGGCTTCTCGCGTAACTGGGAAGTCGATTCGATTATTCCCATGCCCAGTTGAATCTGCGCTATCGCGTTCACCAAACAAAGTGTGCGGCCAGTTTTGGACGTAATCCATGTGATCGGGGTTATCTTGTTTTCCCCAACGGATCGTGTGACCGCTATCGCTTTCCAGCACAACAGGCATGTGAGTGTAGCCCTGCTCCTTAAGAGCAAGGGCACGGTGCCGCCCTTCGTGTCCTGTGACCTCGGCCCAACCATGTTCGGTGTTACGAAATTTTAGAAATGGAATACGACCGCCCACGCCGGTTGGAAGTTTTCCCGTTTCGCTAAGAGCATTCCTAATTGAACGTAACTTTCCTTCTGAAGGTTTGCCGTTTGCGTTATCACTGAAACTGCGCGCCATGCTAAGAAAATCATCAATAGGCATATTGATGAGTTTTTCTCTGCTGCCGCTTGTTTGATTAGCGGCTTCCCCAAGCGCAGTCTGATCAAACAAATGATCTGAATGCCGTTCACCGGCCCCTACTTTGCTTTGCGCAAAAGTAACGTCCGTTAGATAGGTCGGTTCTTTAGAATACTTCTTACGCAACGCAAGCACTTGCTTGGTTGAGTCTTTACCAATGTACTTCTCGCTGACTCGCAGCAATTCGTTCAGTGCGTTCTTTTTAGCAGGATCAACGCCAAGGATTTTCGCCACTGTATCGACGATAGCGCGCCACGCGTTGGTGAGTTTGCCGCCAGACTTGTACGGTACAGTCGATAGCCATTCCGCAGCCTCCGGGTCCGACAATCCCCACGCAAGCAACTCGTGCGGGTTATCCATCATGTTGCTAAAGTTTTTAAGCCGCTTTTCAACAGGTGATAATTTGTTGTCAGGAATCTTATTAATGCGATCCACAACATGTTTATGGAGCGCAGCCAAGTCGTTATAGGCATCAACTAGATATGACTTGGACCGACGTGATGCCGGTATATCCGCGTTGTTCTGAGCGTAGTACGCGCCGTACTCAATCGCATGAGTCGTTACCGCGTGGATCAATTCATGCAGAATCGTGTCATGTCCGGCAATGGTGTCAGGGTTTTTGGCTTGTTCCGGATATGCTTCGATAGTTGTAGGCGTGCCGTCCCTAAATCTGGCAGGGCGTTTAGCCGTACGAAGATTGTTACCAGAAAGAAGAATAGTGATTGTATTAGCGTCAGTTCCGCTATCGCGTAAATCCGAACTTGTAACGCCACTAGACCCGGACTTTATACTTGAACTGGAGGTATGGGGGTTATTTGGGTCTTCAAAACGAACGTTGATTTTGAATCCGGCACGTTCAAAGTGCCCAACCATCTTACCGACAAGTCCGGCAATGTATCGGTGAAACGCATTCGGAGAGTGCGTGCGAACATACTCCGCAGCATCGGATCCCTTAATGTTCCCATTAGCGTCAGCCATTGCTCTAAGATCAGACTCAATCTGACCTTTATCGTGGACAGGCGTGACTTCCGCAGGTTTAGGCGGCGGGTCGGCAACGGGCGGCGTCTCAATTGGAGGAATGATAGGCGGGGGTTCAGACGCTACTGGAGGCTGCTCACCTGCCGTTCCTTCATCAGTTGTTGGAGTACTTGGCTTAGTATTATCCACTCCCTCACTGTCAACGCGTCCAATTCGCTGCTCGTCGGCGGGATCTGAAAGTGTAGGCAACTTAGCGCCTCCTCCAGTCCCTCCTGTGTTATCTCCAGTGTCTCCTCCTTCGGAACCCGAAACTTCAGTATCGGTTTTTCCACGGACTGCTCCTTCGTCTTGGACAGTTTGGTGCGGAGGCGTAGTTGCCTCGCCCGGAGCCAATGCGCCGACGTCATCTGCGTTTTTTCCTTCTGCGTCTTCTTGAGCAAGAGTGTTGTCCGGATCCACTGTGCCTTTGTGACTCGTAGGATCATCGACATGAGTTTCCGCAACGGCTGCGGGTTCAGCCAGAAGATCTTCGGTCGTGTGCGGTGCAGCCGCTGGTGCTTCCTCTTCTCCCGTAAGTTTGTTCTTAATGGAGAGTACGCCCGTTTGCGGATCGGGCTTAGAGAATTTGACTTGCATGTCTCCCGCAGACTTCTTTGTCAACGCATTAAACAATGACGTCGCTTTTGAGTGCGGAATAGGATTACCGTCCTCGTCCTTAACCTGCGCCATAAGAGCAGCAATATGGTCGGCACGAGTAGCGTCGCCTGTAGCCATAATGACATCGCGCGCCTGACCGAGTAACGGATCCGCAGTCTTGGGAGTCTCCGTTATTTTCTTCTCCGCATCAGCCGCCGCTTCAGCAGCGGCTTTTTCTTCAGCCTTGCGCTGCCCAATAAGATCCGCAGCCTGTTTACGTTCCGCACGGGTATGGAACGCGCCTTCGCCGACGCCAAGCGTCATGCCTAAGACAGCACCTTGCAGAAGAGAGTCTCTCCATGCGTGAGCAGCATCGGGGTCATTAAAGACGTCGTTCGATTCACCCGACTGCCAACGATCCAAGATCGTACTGGCAAGCGACTGAGGCACGGCAAAGCCCACGCCTTTAGCGACGCCTTTGGCTATACCATTTTTATATGTGAGTTTGCCGTCTTGAGAAGCCTGAATGATTTTATCTTGTGCTTCTTTAGAAGCGCGCGCTGCCGCTTGTTCAGTCGTCTCACCTTCAAGCGGTTCAGCACTCTCGCCAACAAGATCACGCAGAATGGGCATTTTGCCCATCATCTTGTTAACGCCGGGAATTGACGTAAAGAGTTTGCCACCAAACACGTCAAATGCGGTTTGACCCGCAGAGGCAACGAGCGATTTGCCTGTCGATACTTCGCGGGGTTTCTTACCCGCAGCGATGTCGGCTTCTTGCGCCCGAGCCTGAGATTCAAGGTTATTGACTTCATGCTGTGCAAAGAATGTGGCGGGGGCGGTACCGATAGCAGCCGGACCCGACATTGCGCCAATAGCCATTGGGGCGGCAACGTAGCCAGCCAAATTACCAGCCGCTTCTGCACCGTACGTTAAAAAGTCTCCTACGCCATGTACATCTTTCCAGTTTAACTGTCGTTCGTTCGGTTCACGCGCAGCAAGAAACTTTCTGCGGATCTTGTCTTTTTCTTCCTGCGTGAAATAAGGACTGTCTTGCGTAGCGGCGTAATCAAGGGCTTTAGGCAGATCCAAAGACGTCGCGGCTTCATGCCCAAAAGAACTCCAGAACCCTGCGACGGGTTTGGGTTTTGCGGGCGGGTCCAATTGGAACCCTTCTGGAAGCGCATTAGATTTAGGCGAGGGTGCGTCTAAAACAAACCCTTCAGGAAGTTCATTAGGCATGAGGGTTCCTTATTTCGCGACCCACTGACCATTATGGAAAATCATTGCCTTGCCGGTACTTGGATTTGTAGCCGTCTGTCCTTCTTGATACTGCGGCGATGGAGGTGCTGCACTAGCACCGCCCCCTTGTTGGATGATAGAAGTCCAATGATCAACCTCTTGCTGCCATTGAGCATGCCCCGGATCCTTAGGAAGCGCCCGGTTATCTCTACCGGGATCAGTGATATTTTTAAGCGCTGCCGATGCCGCAGCCACTTCCGCAGCGGTAGCGCGCGCCCCGGCACTTGTCGTAGCCGCAAAGCCCTTCGGCATAGCCGTAATCATCTGCTCCGGCGTCCAATCCGGATGCGCTTGTTTGAGCGCGCGCCACTGCTGCGACTCAACCGGTTCAAAATATGCCTTCTGCGTCGCCATAATTTTGGCATGGGCAAGGCCGCCAAGAACCTGACCCATCGTATCTTGGAACTTGGTATCCGCCTGATACTTGCGGTCATTCAGCATCTCAAACTTGGCGGCTTGTTTCTCATAAGCATTGATCGCACCATCTTGAAGATGCTGCTGCGCCATGTATTTGTTCTTAGTCACATCATTCTGCGCAGCGCGAACGTCAGCGAGATCTTTCGTGTACTGCGCCCCGGCCTGTTGCCCACCCGACGTGACTGCCGCTAAGAACCCTGCGTGAGGATTTGCATTAGCGACGCCGTGACCGAAGTTAATCAGCGCCATCCACTTGGCTTGATCTTTGCGTTTGAGAGCATCAGCAGATTGCGTAGAAAGATTCTCAAGGAACTCTTTTGTATCGGCATTGCGCGGGTTGTTCACATCGGACATTTTGGCGACGAAGTCATTGATATTACCCGGATCATACGCTTCGGCTCTCTTGGCCAAATCCCGAGACAAATTTTGATGGTCGTTATACAACGATACCAACCAAGGCGGCGAGTCTTTAGGGAGCGTAAACTGAGCAGATTCGGACGTATTAAACGCCAACGGAGCCGCATCGGGAGCAATAGCATGCGCCACGTCGGTGATTGCGCCGCGCTTGGTGGTGGGCTTTGGTGTTGTGAGTTTCTTATCTTCGTCCGACGGGCCACGCTTTGCTTCGGCGATCATAAAGTCCGCCACAGGTTCCGCAGGTTTAACCGCAGCCGGAGTCGGGGTAGGAGTTGCAGGGCGCGTATCCGCAGCGGCGGGAGCGACAGGGTTAAACATCTGCCCGAGTTTCGACAACGTTGAACCGGAATCAGGCGTATTAGAAGAGTTTACGTAAGACTCATCTTCGCCATCAAACGCTACGATGCCACCCTTCTTCATTCCCGGCTTGTTGAACGAGTACATACCCGGATCAACAGGCAGATCAGCGATACCACCCTGACGTGCCTGATCCGCAGCGTGCTGCTGCATCGCCATTTCCGCTTGCTGATGAATAGCCTGAATGACGGGCGGTTTCTGCGGCTGTTGAGCCGCTGCCATCTGCGCCTTTTCTTTCTGAAGCGCAATGTTGTCGCCGACGCCTACGGCAAGCGCCATAGGCAGTTTGTTGTCCAAGCAATACTGAATCGCTTGGGCGCGGGTCATATTCTTAAGCGGGGCTTTGCTAGCCGCCTGACCCACAGTCGGATTAAGCGCGAGATCCTGAATACTCATTAGGCTGCTCCAAACAAGCCAGCGAGACCTGCCATAGATGTTGCACCGCCGACCACCTGCTGCCCCATGCTAGGAGCCTGAGTGTAGGTCGAACTGGACTGCTGCGAACCCAACGCGCCCGGGGATGTGCCGTGCAAGATGCCCGACAAGAACGCCTGTTGCGCATACGGGTAATTGATCGCGTTCTGGAAGTTCTGATTGAGCGCGTTGTTAACGTTCTGCGATAACTGCTGCTGTTGAGTACCGAGCGCGTTCTGCGCTTGCAAGATACCCATCGCTTGTGCGTAGTCGTTCTGACCCAACGTCCCCAACTGCTGCGCTGCACCAAGGCCCATCTGCTGTTGACCCTGCAACGTACTCTGCGCATTCTGATACGCGTTCTGTAGACCAGATGCCGTGATGCCCTGCAATTGCGACTGCAAGTTGCGGTTGGCTTCAGACTGCACAAGGGCGTCGCGGTCGCTACCCAACTGCCCCATACGAGCCGCATTGGCACCCAACTGCGGAAGACTCCGCGCATAGTCGGCAACCGCAGCGTTTTGCTGCTGATTGATAACGTTCTGCGTGTACGGTGACATGTAATTCTGAAGGGCCGCGCCGTACTGCGACGGATCGGTTGCCATCGACCCCACCATACCCGCCATGCCCGTCGCTTGACTTGTCTGCGGCGAGACATTCATCTGCTGCGCATTCTGCATGGCCTGTATCTGCATCGGGGTCATTCCGGCAACTGTCGTGCCTTGAATGCCCTGACCGCCCGCAGCCGCATTGCCAATGTAAGATTGGTATGGGTTAGTCGCTGTATTAGTCAACGCAAGCGATTGCCCTGCCAACTGCTCTACCGGCCCCTGAAGGTAAGACGGTAAATTAGTGGTATAGGAAGTCGACTGTACCGGTTGTGAACTCTGACTACCGCCGCCGCACATAGGTCACCTCAAAACTGTGTGGTAAGGGATCGAGCGATGCAGCGTGTCTTCCACGCTACCCACACGTCGATCCAAAGGCAGGTTACGGAACGGCGCAGGTATGCCGTTCAGAAACCGATTGAAGATGACCGTGTCATCTTCAAGGGCCAAAACTTCGTGATCAAGGTACCAATGAAGATTCAAGTGATCGCCTTCTACAAGTATCTCTGTAGGAGCGGTTCCTGAAACTCTAACGGTACCTTTCATGACCAAAATATCGTGCGCGGTATCAGCCTCATGCGTATGCATCATGAGGCCCTCACCACGTTTATCGAAGGCATAAAGGAGTCCCTCTAAGCCGCCGAGTTGAATCAATTGTATGTGAGTTGTCATCAGAAGAACTTCTCATAGACTACAGTCTGTGATGTGCAACCATGCTTACGAGCATGATTACGCCAACCGGGGCGTCCGAAGAATTCAATCCCCTGACAGTTTTCGCTCTTTGCGAACTTCTCCAACTCTTCAAACACCAAATCACCAGAGAGATTAAGCACTCCCTCATCACCCGCGCTGTATTGGAACACCAACATCTTGCACAAGGGATACTGCTTAATCTCTGTGATGACGTAGCCCCAAACGTCTTCCGTTTCAGGATCGTGCACCGCCCACAACTGCATATGCTGTGTGTACAAGAACCTTACTATGTCATCGACCGACGCCCGTCCCCGCGTCCACAACTCTGACTTTTTCAGGTTGTGGATAACCTTGGGCAACACGTAACTAAGTTGCCCATACGGTATATAGGTGACGGTCAGCACCATTACTGATGACCCCGACCCTGCGGGCCGTAGTGCTGCAAGCCGGACATCTGAGGTTGCTGCGGAGTGAGGGAGGCAAGACCTGCGGAAGGTATCACACCAAAATTCTGGTACGGCTGATTTCGCTGAGTTAAGTTATTTTGCAAGGCGGCTTGCTGCATCGGCTGCAACATCTGATTCCCGCCAAAGGCAGACTGCGATGTTCCGGTTGACGGAGACATCGCGCCAAACATGCCGCCAAGATTCTGCATCGGTTGTATACCTTGGATGGCTTGCTGCTGCATCTGATTCCCGCCAAAGGCAGACTGCGCCGTACCTTGCGCTATGTTCTGCAAAAACTGCCCTTGCTGCGTTGGGAAATTCTGCCCCAACTGTCCGCCCTGCATCGGCATTGTCTGACCGCCGGGAGCCGACGGTTTACCCGCCGT
>Ga0214202_1000050_pt1 | contig 58783 bp, 41 predicted proteins | sample TroBogEpilimnion_9_FD_153040 | JGI IMG/M metagenome (GOLD analysis project Ga0214202, IMG submission 153040) | Freshwater microbial communities from Trout Bog Lake, WI - 03JUN2009 epilimnion | ecosystem: Environmental > Aquatic > Freshwater > Lake > Epilimnion/Euphotic zone | place: Trout Bog...
TCGGCGATTTCTTTCGGGTCGCCGGTGATCACCTGGAACATCTCCGGCGGCAAACCGGCCTCGACGAGCAGATCCGCGAGCAGGATCGCGGTGAGCGGGGTCTTTTCCGAGGGCTTTAAGACCATCCGGTTGTTGGTGGCAATGGACGGCGCCACCTTGTGGGCGACCTGATTGAGCGGGTGATTGAAGGGGGTGATCGCGCTGATCACTCCGAGCAGCGGCTCGCGCATCGTGTAGACGCGGCGCTTTTTGCCGTGGGGCGTGAGGTCACAGGAGAAAATCTGGCCGTCATCGACGAGGGCTGCGTTGCCCGCGAAGGTGAACACGTCGCAGGCGCGGCCGACTTCGTACAAAGAGTCCTTCTTCGACAGTCCGCTTTCCGCGGTGATCAGATCGGAAATGACCTGTATGCGCTCGCGCAGCAAAGCCGCCGTCCGCAAGCAGATTTGCGAGCGCTCGTAGCGGGTCAGCGTCGGCTTGTAGGCGCGCGCGGCGGCGATGGCAGCGCGCACATCGTCGACCGTCGCCATTGGTACGGTACCGGCGATGCCGCCCGTATAGGGATTCATGACGGTCGCGGTTCGGTCCGTCTTCTTACGGTCTCGACCAATTCGTAGGGTGTCGTAGTGCATCGGTTTCATCCAGCGAGGTTGAGGACCCAGTCGAAGGCATCGAAGTTACGCCACCGGCGCGTGCTATCGAGCTGGGCGACGGGACGATTCATGATGAGAGGGACACGTTGTTCGGACACGCCGCCGTGGGAGCGCAACGGCGCATCGAGGCCCGACAGGTCGTGTTTTGCTTTGGCGGTACCGAGGACGACCGATCGCTCGGAGACGATGACGAGGTCACCGATACGATCCGGCGGTAGTTCGAACCGAGCCGCGGCTTCTGCGCGCGTGAGCACGCTCTCGATACCTTGCAGTGCCATCAGGCGCGCGGCCACGTCGGCGACGGCAACGCTTGCGGGTAAATGAACCGTGGCGTAGGAGCCGAGTGCGCCGTGATGGACCACGTACGGGTCCGTGATCGGCAAGATCACCCGACTCACGCCGGCGCCGAGCCAACCGTCGAGGACGTCTTGCAGGTAAATCACGTACGGCGACGCGTCCATAAACGTCTTCGCGTTCATGCCGTGATCGGCGGTCATCGCGATCACGCAACCCATCGCATCGAGTTGGGCAAGATAGCCATCCATCATGGCGTAAAACGCGTTGGCACCCTCGGTACCCGGCGCGTGTTTGTGCTGGATGTAATCGGTGGTGGAGAGGTACATCACGTCGGGGCGCTGGGTTTCCATCAGGCGCACACCGGCGGCGAACACAAACTCCGAGAGGTCGGCGCTGTAGACCGACGGGACGGGCTTACCCACCAAGTCCACGACCCCTTCAATGCCGTGTTCGGCGAGGGTCGTGGTGTCGGCCTTCTCGGACGAGAAGCAGATGCCTTTGAGGTTCTTGCCGAGCAGTTTGCGCAGTTTGTCCTTGGCGGTGATGACCGCAACTCGCGCGCCTGCATCGGCCAACGTCGCCAGCAAGGTCGGCGCGCGCAGCCATTTCGGGTCGTTCATCATCACTTCGGTATTCGTCTCCGGGTCCCAGAGGTAATTACCGCAGATGCCGTGGACCGACGGCGGAGCGCCGGTGACGATGGACAGATTGTTGGGGTTCGTGAACGTCGGCACGACGCAATCGGCAATGACGGCCGTACCGCCGGCGAGGACGGTCTTGAGATAGGGCATGACGCCCGCCGCAACGGCCTGTGCCAGATAATCCGGTTCGCAGCCGTCGACGCACACGACGACGACCGGTTGGCTCGGCATCCGATAGCGACGACCATTGACTTCGACTTCACGCATGGAGCACCCGATGTGTCCGCTGAGGACAGAGGAGGAGAGTAGAGGGATTAAAACGAATTCCCGATAAAATGTCGACAGTTGACAATTTCAGGATGAAGGGGCGACTTTGTCCGCCTTGCCGGCACTGGCTGCGAAACTGGCGAGCCAACGGTCCCACGCCCGGACCGGTCGATTATGGTCCTCGGCCCATTCCTGACGGCGGATCGCATTGCGCACGACGTGGGAGCCGATAAAACGGATGGGCTCGGGGGGGAAGTACCCCAAGGGTCCGGTCACGAGACCGCTGCGCGTCCAGGCGTTGTCGTGTCCGAGTGCCAGTGAGGCGAGGATCTCGCCCCCCATGCGGGTCGGGCCGACGCCGTTGCCGGAGTAACCGAGGCCGTACCAGACATTGGAGTGGCCTGGGAGCTTTCCAAAGAACGGTAACCCCGTCACCGAGCGATCCGACGGGCCGTTCCAACTCGCCGCGATCGGCGTGTGCGACAACTCCGGAATAAATTTCCGCAACGCGGCACCGAGCGCTGCGGCGTACGGCGAGGGCTGGTTAAAGACCGCTCGCATGTACCCGCCGTACGCAAACGTATTACCGCCTTTCCCCAGCATCAAACGCCCGTCGCTCGTGCTGCGGTAGTAGTGCACGAAGGTTCGCGAATCGAGAACCGAGATGCCTCGATCGAGGCCGCTGCGTTCCAACGCCATGGGATTGGGCGCGGTGATCACCATATCCGAGGAGACGATCGCGACGGTGCGCCGGAAGGTCGGGAACAGGCGTCCCATCCAAGCGTTCACCGCGTACACGGCACGATCCGCCACGACGCGTCCGCGTGGCGTGTGCAGCACCAGCGGCGATCCGGCGGTGATATCGGCGACGGGCGAGCCCTCGTAGAGGCGTATGCCCATCGACAATGCGACGCGCCGCAGGCCGCGGACCAGTTTGCCCGGTTGTACGGTGGCCGCGACGGGGGAATACCAGCCCTCCAAATGGCCGCGTGACCCGGCGCGCCTTTGGACGTCGTGGACGGGCAAGCGGGTCCACTGCGACAGACCGCGCTCGCGCAGAGCGTCCATCACCGCATCGGATGCGCCGACTTGCGCCGTGGAGGTCGCGGTGTACAGGGTGCCGTGTAGCCGCCAGTCGCAGTCGATACGATGCTGACGCACGAACGTATCGATATCGAGGATGGCCTGCTCCGATGCGCGGACCAACCGAGCCGCTTCCGCCTCTCCGTATAAGCGGATCAGCGAAGGGAGTTTGGTCGACCAGGACAGTACGCAGCCGCCGTTACGGCCGCTGGCACCGCTGCCCACCACATCGGATTCAAGGATCACGACATCCAATGCTGGATCCGCCTGTTTGGCCAAAATGGCCGTCCACAAGCCCGTATAGCCACCCCCGACGATGGCCAGTTGCGTTCGTATCGCGCCCTCCAGCGGTCGCGCCGGTTCGGCGCCTTCGAGCTCGAGGGCCTCTGCCAACCAGAAGGGACGGAACCGATGACTCATCGCAGGGCTCGCGCGACCGGTCCGGCCGCTTTGTGCATTCTCGCCCGACTGTCCGCGGCATGCGCTCGCAACAATCGTCCCGCGCGGGCGGGATCTCGGGCTTCGATGGCGTCCACAATCGCCGTGTGCTCGGCCACCGAGACGGCGAAACCACCGCCTTCGGCCAGACCGCGGAGGCGATACAGCAACAGTTCTTTGGTCAACCGCCGATAGGTCGCCGACAAATGGCTGTTGCCGACGGCGTCCACCAGGGCATCGTGGAAGGCGAGGTTGAGGGCGTGATACCGCGTGATGTCCGCCGCCTCGGTGGCGGCGGTCATGTCGCTCAGCAGTGCCTTGAGGCCTTCGAGCGCATCCACCGCGATGCGCTCGGCGAGGCGGCGCCCGATAAATTCGTCGAGCACTTCGCGCAGATCGTAGACCTCGTCCGCTTCAACGAGCGTGACTTCGCGGACGAAGACACCGCGATTGCGTTCGGCACGCACGATCCCGCATTCCTCGAGTGCACGCAGCGCTTCGCGCACCGGTCCGCGACTCGTGCCGAACCGTTCGGCGAGGGCAACTTCGTTAATGCGCCGGCCGACCGGCAGCTCGCCGGCCAGGATCAGACGCTCGATCTCCGCTTGCACGGCCGAAGGCAGCGAGTGGGCTTGCAGAATCTGTAGCGGACTGGTCGGTGCGTTCATAACAGGACCCAAAAGTCGATGTTAGCGGCTCAACGGGAAAGTGTCGACAGATGACACTTTTGCAGTTTACAGTATTCCGTCCCGTCTTCCAGACCACCCGGCGCTTCGCCACAAGCCCCGCAGGAGTCCGCTATGCACGTCCCGTATCTGCTTACCCCCGGTCCTTTGACGATCTCACGCACCACCAAGGAAGCGATGTTGCGCGACTGGGGATCGTGGGACGCCGATTTCAACGCCATCACGGGTCGCATCCGCGAGCGCTTAGTGGCGATCGTCCACGGGCAAGGAACGCACGAGTGCGTCCCGATGCAGGGCAGCGGGACGTTTTCGGTCGAGGCCGCCATCGGCACGCTCGTGCCGCGCCAAGGTGGCCACGTGCTCGTGCCGCAGAACGGCGCCTACTGCCAACGAATCGCGCGGATGAGCCGCATCTTGGGCCTGCGTGTAACAACCATTGATTACGCAGAAGATGCCCCGGTGGTGGCGGCCGACATCGACGCGGCGCTGTCTGCCGATCCCAGCATCACGCACGTGGCCTTGGTGCATTGCGAGACGAGCGCCGGGATCTTGAATCCGCTCGCCGACGTCGCGGCGGTGGTGGAGCGCCACGGGCGCGGTCTCATCATCGACGCCATGAGTTCTTTCGGCGCCTTGAAGATCGACGCGCGCAAGATCCGCTTCGACGCGGTGATTGCAGCCTCCGGTAAATGCCTCGAAGGGCCGCCCGGCATGGGGTTTGTGGTCGTTCGTCGTGAGGCCTTGGAGGCGGCGAAGGATAATTGCCATTCGCTCGCGCTCGATCTGTACGACCAGTGGGTCTACATGCAAAAGACCACCCAATGGCGGTATACGCCGCCGACGCACGTGGTGGCCGCGTTTGACAGCGCGATTGAACAGTTCCTGGCCGAGGGTGGCCAATCCGCGCGTGGCGCTCGGTATGCCACGAACTGCACGACGTTGATTGACGGTATGGCGAGCCTCGGTCTGAAGAGCTTCCTGCCGGCGGCCGTGCAGGCACCGATCATCGTGACGTTCCACGCGCCCGATCTCCCGCAGTACGAATTCAAGCGGTTCTACAACGCTGTCAAAGATCGCGGTTACATCCTCTACCCGGGCAAATTGACCACGCTGGAGACGTTCCGGGTGGGCTGTATGGGCCAACTGGGCGAGCGCGGCATCGCCGGCGCCGTCGATGCGGTCCGCGCGGTGCTCGCCGATCTCGCCTAGCGCGGTTGCCCTGCAACGCACCGGACGTCTGCCGAGGGCGTGACGGCGCGTTCGCCGACGATCACACTGTGCGCACTGCCACACGGCGGCGAGCGCGGGGATTGGAAACGGATGCGGCGATGGAAACGACGGTCGGGGAGGCGATACGGTGCGTCCTTGACGGTATTGTCGCTCGCGTACTCGGCCGTCGTGGGCGCGATGGGCGTGACGCTCTCGGAATCGCCGCAAGACCTCGCCGACATAACCATTGTCGGCGCCACCCCCGTACCCGGCGCGGGTGTTGACGCCGACCGCGTGCCCGGAGCCGTTCAAACGCTGCGCGCGGCGCAGATCGCTCGTGAGGGGGTCGCCAGTCTCACCGACGCCATGAACGTCGGTCTCGGCAGTGTCTCGATCAACGACAACTTAGACGACCCCTTCCAGCCCGATATTGTCTATCGCGGATTCACCGCCTCGCCCGTATTGGGTACGCCCCAAGGGTTGGCCGTTTTTCAGAACGGGGTTCGGATTAACGAGGCGTTTGGCGATACGGTGAATTGGGACCTCGTGCCGGACTTCGCCGTCAATCGGATGGATGTTCTCGGCTCGAGCCCTGTGTACGGGCTGAATGCGCTCGGCGGTGCCGTCGTCCTGTCGATGAAAAATGGCTTTACCGATGCCGGCGGTGACGGTGAGGTCGCGATCGGTTCGTGGCATGAGCGTCAGGGTCGGTGGGAGTACGGCACCCACGGTGAGACGTGGGGACTCTACGCCGGGGCGCGACTGCTCGACGCTGACGGTTGGCGTCAGTCATCACCGGATTCGGTACGGCAGTTTTACACGGTCGCGAGTGTACGAAGGGCGGGGTGGACGATCGACCTGAGTCTGACGGCGTCCAACAATCAACTCGCCGGCGAGTCGGCTGCTCCGGTTCAGGAGTTGGCGGTGCATCGCGACGCGATCTTCACGAATCCGCAGCGCAACGCCAATCGGCTCGGATTCACAACCGTCAACGTGACCTATGCCATCAGCGACTCCCTGGCGGCTCAGGGCAGTGTGTACGTTCGGGATTTTCATCAGTCGGTCGTCAACGGGAATACGACGAGTTACACGGCCTGCACGGCCGCCCTGTGGACAGGCGATCTGTGCCAGGCGGACGGCTCAACCCCGGTGTTCAACACGTCAGGACAACCGATTACCGATCTGTCGCAGGGCGGGCGCATCCCCCTCGGTGAGCGAGACGCGGAGGCCCTGCGCTCGCGCAGCACGGGCGGTTCCGTACAGCTGACCTCCAAGTCGGCGCTCGGGGGTCGTGAGAACGCGCTGGCGCTGGGCGCCAGTGTCGACAAGGCATCCACACGGTTCGCATCCAGCGCGACGGTCGGCACGCTCGACCCACGACTGGTCGTGAGCGACTCCGGCACCGTGGTCGATACCCCGGAAGGGGGGGCGTACACGGCGACGCCGGTGGGTTTACGGTCGGACACCGCAACACTCGGCGCCTTCCTGACCGATACCTGGCTATGGCAGGAGCGGACCGCCCTGACCGTCAGCGCGCGATACAACGCGGCCGACATTCGTTTGTCGGATCAGTTGGGCACGGCGTTAAGCGGGTCCAATCATTACGCACGCATCAATCCCGCGCTCGGTGTCACGGTCAAAGCGAGCGATGCGCTGACCGCGTATGCCGGCGTGGCGGAAGCGACCCGAGTTCCAACTCCGGGGGAAATCGAATGCGCGAACCCCGCGGCGCCGTGTCTCTTGCCGTCCAGCTTGGCGAGCGATCCCCCCACCTTGCGCCAAGTCGTTGCACGGACGTGGGAAGCGGGACTGCGCGGGCACGGTCTGCCGGACGGTCGCTACGCGTCGCGCTGGCAGTGGGCGTTGGGTTTGTTCCGGGCGAACGTGCGCGATGATATTTACGCCGTCGCCACCTCGTTGAGCGAAGGGTACTTTCAGAATATTCCCGGTACACGGCGCCAGGGGTTGGAAGCGAGTCTGCGTTACAGCGCCGAACACGTGTCCGTCTATGCGAACTACAGCCTGATCGACGCGACGTTCCAGGCGCGGTTCCGACTGCCGTCACCGTTGAATTCCGGGGCTGATGCCTTGGGTGACATCGGGGTCGTTCCGGGTGATCGCTTGCCGGGGATTCCGCGACACCGATTCAAGGCCGGCATTGATGGGCAACCCAGCGCTCGCCTCAACGTCGGCGCCAACGTGTCCGTGCAAAGTAGCCAGCCCTTGCGTGGCGATGAGTCCAATCAGATGACGCCGCTGGCGGGATTTTGCGTCGTGAATCTGTACGGCCGTTACGCACTGTCGCATTCGACGGACGTCTCGCTCGCTATCCACAACGCGCTGAATCGTCGCTACGCCACCTTCGGCGTGTTGGGCGACCCCACCGGCATCGGGGTGCCCGGCATTCCGAGCGGCGCCTCGGTGGACGATCCGCGCGTGGATCCACGCTTCATCGGACCCGCGGCACCGCTCAGCGTCCGCCTCGGTATTCAAATCCGCTATTGATCGGGGCTCGTTGCGAACGACCCGGAAGGGACTACGGCGGGTTGCTGGCCGGTGTCGCGACGGGATCCTCTGCTTGCAAGGTCCAGCCCAAGCTGGTCAGCGTTGCGGTGGCCTCGGCGCTGATGGTGCCGACGGTGCGCAGGCGTCGCACACCGACGTCTTCAGCAAGGCCGGCGTGCAGCGCCGCCTCGGCGTCGGCCGTCGTGGCGGTCCACGTGATCGTCTCAAAGGCGGCCGCGACGATGCATCCGCTGCCGTCCGCGTAACGACCGCCCGGTAGGCGTAAGTCGGGGAACAGGGACGTCAGCGGGCGGTGCCGGTGTTCGTCCACTAAGAGTTCGGCGCTGGCGACATAGATGTCCGCCTCATCCTCGGACTTCAAATGCATGGCGCGCCGAAACAGGCTGTCACGTCCGCTGACGCCCGACAGCTCGGCCGCCGCGACGGTGAGTCGCTGTTGGCGCGTTGGGCTCAAGGCGGCGCTGTTTTCGAACCGATCCACCTCGTCGGCGGTTAAGCCGTAGCCCAACAACGTGTCGCGGCGTCGTTCGCGTAACACCGCCGGGTCCTCGTGGAAGACCGCATCCATCGCGCGTTGCACGTCACCGGCGTAGGGGATGGACGGCAGCGACACGAGACGCAGACCTAACGAGGTCGCAGCTTCCACGTGCGCCAGATGCTGGACGGCCTTTCGCAAGCGCACGTTATCGGTGTACGGGTCGACGCCTAAGCGTTCAAACCACGCGCGTTCGTCCGCCGAGAGACCGAGGTATCGATCGGCGTAATGCGCCGCGGCGCGCTCCGCCCGTGCCTCGTCGCGAGCGACCGGCCCCGGGCCGGTCGCGCTGGCCTCGTGGGTCTGCGTCACGTCTTGCGCCGCTTCGCGCCCGAACTCGCGCACCTGCGCAGCGGCGCCGCGAAATAAATTGACGATCCCGCGCGGCAGGCCCTCCACGAGCCCCACCGGGTTCTTGGCGGCATTGGCGACGGTCTTCAGCGAGCCTTCGACCTGGCGCTTTGCGGTTCCGGCGATCACGTCGATGTCGCTCGTCGCGAGTGCCACCGCCAACGCCCGCACTTCCTGTTCACGCGCCAACAGCCCGCGATGCCCGTACGCCGGCAGCACCCCTTCCTTGGTCTCGAGGGTGTACTCGGGCATGAGGCCGTCGGTCGTAATCGGATCGCGCACCGTGTAGAGCGGCGTGTGTCGCTCACCGTCCGGCAGTGCCTGCGCGGGGTGCCACACAACCGCCTCGTAGGCCGGCGGCGTCGGTTGCGCCGCCGCCGCACTGGCCAGTAGTAGGAAGAGGGTGAGGCGGGCAGCCATGACGATCGTGCGCTCAGGGTTGGGGAATGCGTCCGTCCAGGGTGGCGATCGCGCCGTACAAATCCGGCCGGCGATCGCGGAACACACCCCACGTCGAGCGCAGCGTCGCCACGGTATCAAGGTCGAAGGTCGCCGTCAGAATGCCCTCGTCGGTGCGGTTCGCGACGGCAATCAGGTCGCCCGTCGGGCCACCGATGAACGACGATCCGTAGAAGGTTACGGAGGTGTGGGCCTCGGTTTCAGTACCGATGCGATTGGACGCGACGACCGGCACGATGTTGGCCGCGGCGTGACCGCGCATGACCATCTGCCAATGCGACATGGAATCGTACGCAGGATCGGCCGGTTCACTCCCGATGGCGGTGGGGTAGAGCAAAAATTCAGCGCCATCCAGCACGAGCGCGCGTGCGGTCTCCGGGAACCATTGATCCCAGCAAATCCCTAAGCCGAGGCGTCCGTAGGCCGTATCCATGGCGCGCAATCCCGTGTCGCCGGGGGAGAAGTAGTACTTTTCCTCGTATCCGGGGTTCTGCGGTATATGGCTTTTCCGATAGATCCCGGCGGTTTTCCCGTCGGCGTCGATCACCACCGTGGTATTGAACCGCGCCAATCCGGCCAATTCGTAGACCGAGATGGGCACGACGACGCCGAGTTCCCGCGCCACCTGACGAAAGCGCTCGACCGTCGGATGCCCGTCGAGCGGGCGCGCCAAGTTCAAGAAGCGCGGGTGTTGAACGGAGCAAAAGTAGGGCGTTTCAAAGAGTTCCTGCGGCAGGATGACGTGAGCGCCGCGCGCTGCGGCCTCTCGCACCAGTCGTTCGGCGGTATCCACGGTCTGGGCATGGTCCCAGCTGCAGGCAAACTGTAAGGCGGCAAAAGTGACGGGGCGCACGGATCGTTCCTCCCACGGTGACGTGCACAGGGTACCGCGAACCCGTGTCCACTGCCTCCACGAACCCGTGCTGCGTGTATGCTCGGCCCTTCACCCGTCGGAAAAGAGTCTCATGCCTACAATGAAGCCTATACGCCTTGGGATCGGTGGATGTGCGTTGCTGCTCGTGCTCGGCAGTGCCACGGCGATCGCGGCCAGCGAACCGCCGGCATCGCTCACCCAGGACCTGCACTGGCGCATGGTCGGCCCCTTCCGCGGCGGTCGCACGCGCGCGGTGGCCGGCGTACCGGGAAGCCCCGCCACGTTTTACGTCGGTGCGGTGAACGGCGGCGTCTGGAAAACCGACGATTCCGGCCGGACGTGGACCCCGATTTTCGATGACCAACCGACGCAATCCATCGGCGCCATTGCCGTAGCGCCGTCTGCCCCGTCGACGCTCTACGTCGGCACGGGTGAGGGCTTACACCGCCCTGACTTGTCGGTCGGCAATGGCATGTACCGCTCCGACGACGCGGGTGCGCATTGGCGGTATTTGGGTCTGCCGGACGCGCAACAGATTCCCGAGGTGGCGGTCGATCCGCGCACGCCGGAGACCGTCTATGCGGCCGTTCTGGGTCACCCGTTCGGTCCGAGCGAAGCGCGTGGCGTTTATCGGTCGCGCGACGGCGGCCGCACGTGGAAGGCCGTGCTGCAACTCGATGCGCACACCGGCGCGAACGGTGTGGTCATCGATCCTAAACACCCCGATACCGTGTACGCCACGTTGTGGGAAGACCGCTTGGGGCCGTGGGAGGATCGGAACGAGTACCACGGCACGGCCGGAGGGCTGTACCGATCGGTGGACGGCGGCGAGCATTGGCAGCGCTTGGGCAGCGACTTTCCGAAGAACACCACCCAGATCAACCTGGCTCTGGCGCCGAGCCGGCCGGATCGGCTGTATGCGATGGTGGCGACGACCGACCCGGGTGATTACAACTCGTCGGCGGGATTGAGCCTCTGGCGCTCCGACGACGGCGGTCAGCATTTCGCGCAGACCACCAGCGATCCGCGTGCGGTCCTGCGCATCGGCGGCGGCGATCACGCGATGGTGCGGGTGGATCCCAACGACCCCGATACGATCTACACCGCGAGCATCGTGGCCATGCAATCCCACGACGGTGGACGCACGTTCACCTATTTGCGCGGTGGCCCGGGCGGTGACGACTACCAGAACGTGTGGGTCAGTCCTGACAACGGTCGCGTGCTCGCACTCGTCGGCGATCAGGGCGCGCTCATCACCCAGAACGGCGGTCGGACCTGGTCCAGTTGGCTGTCGCAGCCGACCGCGCAGCTGTATCACGCCAGCGTGACGCCGACCTTCCCGTATCGCATCTGCTCGGGCCAACAAGAGAGCGGTTCGGTCTGCATCGCCAGCCGTGGCAACGACGGCGAGATCACGGCGCGTGACTGGCATCCGGTCGGTGCGATCGAATACGGCTATGTGGCGCCGGACCCCCTGGATCCTGACCTCATTTACGGCGCCGGCCGCGCCGAAGTCTCCCGTTTCCACGTGTCCACGGGCCGCGTCGAGAACGTGACGCCGTTCATGGGCAAAGGCGCCGGGATACGCACCGTGCGCACCGAACCGCTGATGTTCTCGCCACTGGATCCGCACGTCCTCTATTTCGCGGCGAGTCGTTTGTTTAGAACCACCGACGGCGGGCGCCACTGGGCGACCATCAGTCCGGATCTGTCGCGACCGGAGCCGGCGATGCCAGCGAGTGTTGGGGATCGGCATCCGGCCGATGCCGCGCAGCAGCGCGGCGCCATCTACGCGCTCGGGCCCTCGCCGAAAGTCCCCGGTCTGTTGTGGGCCGGTACCGATGACGGTCTCGTCTGGCGCACGACCGATGAGGGTGCGCACTGGCAAGAGGTCACCCCGCCGGCGCTCACCGCCTGGAGCAAAGTGACGCAGATCGACGCGTCACACTTCAATCCGGACGTCGCCTACGTATCGGTCAGTCGGCTGCGCATCGATGACCTGCAGCCGATGATCTATCGCACGCGCGACGGCGGCGCGCACTGGGACGCCATCGTGACCGGGCTCGAGGCCGCAGGTCCGGTGAACGCCGTCCGGGAAGACCCCGTCCGCACGGGCTTGCTGTATGCGGCGACGGAGCGTGGGGTGTACGTCTCGTTCGATGACGGGGATCACTGGCGCGAATTGAACAACAACCTGCCGCACACCTCTGCGCGCGACGTGGTGGTGAAGGATGCCGATCTGATTGTGGCGACCCACGGTCGTGGCTTTTGGGTTTTGGACGATATCGCGCGCTTACGCGCGTGGCAGCCGGGTCGCCTCGACGGTCCGTGGCTAGTGCCGCCGACGCCGGCGATTCGTGTGGCGCGCAGCACGTGGAGCGATACGCCGATCGCCCCGGACGAACCGGTGGGTGACAATCCGCCGGCCGGTGCGGTCCTCGACTATGCGTTGCCCGTGACGGGCGCCACGTCGGTGCGTCTGCGCATCCTGGATGCGCAGGGTCGGGTTGTGCGTGAGTACTCGGATCGCGATGCGCAGGATCCCTCCGACGAGGAGTTGGCGCGGGAGTTGATTCCGACCTGGTGGATTGCTGTGCATCACCCGCTGTCCACCGCACCGGGTCTGCACCGCGTGGTGTGGGATCTGCGGGGGCCGGCTCCGCGCACGACGACCAAAGGATTTCCGATCGGAGCGGTCGTGCACGGGACGCCGCGGGAACCGGAAGGGTTAACGGTGCCCCCGGGTCGCTACACGGTGGAACTCACGGTCGGTTCGTCGATCACGCGGGAACCCTTGGAAGTGCAAGCGGATCCCCGTCTGGACGCCCGGGCCAGCGCCCGTATCGCCGCGCAGTATGCGGCCCTACAGCCGCTCTACACGGCGTTTGATCAGGCCGCCTACGACGAGGGCGTCCTGCGTTCGCTGCTGCAGCAGATCGCGACCGCGCAAACGACAGCCCACAAGCACTCGATGGCCTACGAACGGCTGGAGCAGACGGCGAACCGCATTCACGCAGTCTACGACGATGGCGCCAAAGGCCAGGGCGGCATCGGGGTGCTGAGCCTCATGCAGCAACTCGGCGAACTCTACGGCGTGCTCACGCGCGGCGACGAAGCACCGAACGAAGCGCAAGCGGCGGCATTGGCCGCCGCGTTGAACCAAGCCGGTCCGGTCTTAGGGAAGGCCACCCAGGTGCTCGCCGACATCCCCGCCGTGAACCGTCAGCTGAAAAGCGCGGGGATCGCCCTGAACACCGAATTGCCACCGACGCACGATGGCAAAACGGCGGACGTCGACGAAGACTGAGGACGTTGGAGGCCGACGCGGAACTAGGGGGTTCCGCGTCGGCGCCACCGGGCGACGCCGCTTTCAACGAGCACAAAGAGCAGTGGCACGAAGAAGATCGCAAGCCCCGTAGCGGTCAACATCCCACCCACCACCGCATTGCCGATGGCTCGCTGAGCACCTGAGCCTGCACCCGTCGCGATGGCCAGCGGCACGACGCCGCAGCCAAAGGCGAGTGACGTCATCACGATCGGTCGCAGACGTATACGCACGGCCTCGAGCGCCGCCGCCGCCAAGCTTTGGCCGGCGCGGTGCAGCGTTGTTGCAAACTCGACGATCAGAATGGCGTTCTTCGCCGCCAGACCCATCGTCGTCAGCAAACCGATCTGGAAGTAGATGTCGTTGTTCAGCCCGCGCAATTGCGTGGCGAGCAGGGCGCCGATCACGCCGAGCGGTACGACCAAGATCACGGCGAAGGGGATGGTCCAGCTCTCGTACAGCGCGGCGAGCATGAGGAACACGACCAGGATCGACAGGCCGTACAGCAACGGCGCCTTCGCACCCGATTCCTGCTCCTGCAGAGAGACTCCCGTCCACTGGTAGCCGACACCCGCCGGCAATTGGCTGACCAATTTCGCCATGATGGCCATCGCTTCGCCCGTGCTGCGCCCCGGGGCGGCGGCGCCTTGAATATCGAGCGAGGGACTGCCGTTATACCGTTCCAAGCGCGGCGAACCTTTGGTCCAGGTGGCCGTCGAGAACGCACTGAACGGCACCATTTGCCCCACATTGTTGCGGACAAACCAGCGCGACAAATCGTCCGGCGTCCCGCGGTACGCCGCGTCGCCTTGCAGGTAGACCTTCTTCACGCGACCTTGATCGATAAAATCGTTGACGTAGGTGCCGCCCCAGGCGCTGGCGAGCGTGGCATTGATGTCGGCCACGGTGAGGCCGAGGCTGCCCACCTTGCCCGGATCAATGTCGAGTTTCAGTTGCGCTGTATCGTCTTGACCGTTCGGACGCACACCCACCAAGGCCTTCTCCTGCGCGGCCATGCCGAGCAATTGATTGCGAGCGGCCATGAGGCGCTCGTGGCCAATGCCGCCGGTATCGAGTAACTCGAGATCAAAGCCGGTGGCGGAGCCGAGTTCCATGACGGGCGGCGGCACGAGTGCGTACACCGAGGCATTGCGCAGCGTCGCAAAGTGCTGCATCGCACGCCCGGCAATCGCCTGTGCTTTGAGTCGCGGATCGCGCCGCAGTTCAAAATTCTTGAGACGGACGAATGCAAGGCCGGAGTTCTGACCGACGCCGGCGAAACCGTAGCCGGTGATCGTAAACAGCGACTTGAGGCCGTCCTTTTCCTCTTCCATGAAATAGCGACGCACTTCTTCCAAGGTCTGCAGGGTGTGTGCTTGCGTCGTTCCGGGTGGGAGCTGTACGGAGACCATGATCGAGCCCTGGTCTTCGTCCGGTAAGAACGAACCGGGAATTTTTAAGAACAACAAGCCGATGGCGACGAGGATCGCGGCATAGACCGCCATCCAACGCGTGCCTTGGCCAAGGATGCGCTGCACCGCGAGTCGGTAGCGGTCAGCCAGTCGCTCAAAGCCACGGTCAAAGGCGGCGAGCGGACCGGTACGTTCGACCCCGTCGGTGTGCGCCGCGGACGGATTGAGCAGTGTCGCGCACAGCGCCGGTGTGAGCACGAGAGCGACGAGTACCGACAGGCCCATGGCGGCGACGATGGTCAGCGAGAACTGGCGGTAGATGACGCCCTGCGAACCGCCGAAGAAGCCCATCGGAATGAACACCGCCGATAAGACGAGCGCGACACCGATCAACGCGCTCGTAATCTGGTCCATGGAGCGCCGAGTGGCCTCGATCGCGGATAGCTTTTCCTCGCGCATGACGCGCTCGACGTTTTCGACCACCACGATCGCGTCGTCCACCAAGAGTCCGATGGCGAGTACCAGCGCAAACATCGTGAGCGTATTGATCGTGTAGCCGCAGGCAGCGAGCACGCCGAAGGTGCCCAAGAGGACCACCGGCACGGCGATGGTCGGAATAATCGTCGCGCGCCAACTCTGCAGGAAGAGATACATCACCAAGAACACGAGGCCGATGGCTTCGATGAGCGTCTTGACGACCTCGCGGATCGACAAGCGCACGAACGGCGTTGAGTCGAAGGGCACGACGGCGTGGTAACCGGCAGGCAAGTCCAACGCCAGCTGATCGAACTTGGCCTTGACCGCCTCGGCGGTCTCCAGCGCATTGGCGCCCGGGGCGAGCCGGATAGCGAACCCGGACGAGGGGTGCCCGAGATATTGGGCCGTGAAGTCGTAACTCTCGGCACCGATCTCGACACGGGCAATGTCGCCGAGCGTCACAGCCGCACCGGCGGGACTCGTCTTGACGACAATGCGGCGGAATTGTTCAGCGGTCTGCAGGCGCGATTGTGCGGTGATCGTGGCGTTGAGTCCGACGCCGCCGGCCGCCGGCAGGCCACCGATCTGTCCGGCGGTCACTTGGGTGTTTTGCGCACGGATGGCGGCCACCGCATCGGCCGGCACGAGATTTAAGGCGGCGAGCTTCGCAGGATCCAACCAGATCCGCAGGGCGTGCTGCGTGCCGAACGAGATCGTTTCGCCGACCCCGGGTATGCGGCTGATCGGGTCAATGATGTGACTGGCGAGATAATCGGCGATATCGGTCGTGGCGACGTTGGGGTCGTCGCTGTAGATGCTGCAGGCCAAGAGGTAATTGCGCGCGGTTTTTTGCACGTACAGGCCTTGTGCCTGCACTTCTTGCGGTAACAACGGCACCGCGGTTTGCAGCTTGTTCTGCACCTGCACTTGGGCGATGTCGATATTGGTGCCCGTGCGGAAGGTGAGCACGATGCTCGCTGAACCCGAGGCGTCGCTGGAGGCGGACATGTATTTCAGTCCGTCGAGCCCCTTCATCTTTTGCTCGATGATCTGCGTGACGCTGTCTTCGATGGTCTTCGCGGAGGCGCCAGGGTAGGTGGCGCTGATCCCGATCTGGGGTTCGGCAATGGCGGGGTACTGCTGAATCGGCAGATTCAGGATCGCGGCGAGACCCGCGAGCATGATGACGATCGCAATGACCCACGCAAAGATGGGCCGATCAATAAAGAAACGCGGCAGCATGGGTCAGCGCCTCAGTGCGTCGCCGCGGCAGGCGCAGCGCCGACCGGGACCGGTTTGACGGGCAGACCCGGGCGCAACTTCGCCAAGCCTTCCACGACCACGTGCTCACCCGCGCGCAGGCCGGACGTCACGATCCAGTCCGCACCGACGGCGGCGCCCAACGTGACCGGGCGTATTTCGACGGCGCCGGCGTCATTGACGAGCGTCAGTGTCGCTCCCCCGGTGGGGTCGCGGCCGACCGCCGTCTGCGGTACGCGCAAGGCGTGCGGGGCCGTTCCGGTCGCCACGCGCGCGTGCACGTACGTGCCGGGCAGCAGCAAGCCATCGGGATTCGGGAACACCGCTCGAACGGTGACCGCACCCGTGCCGCTGTCCACACTCGTTTCGGTGAACTCAAGGCGGCCGGTGTGGGCATAGGTCGAGCCGTCCTCGAGGGTGAGCGTCACGGGCAGCCCCGAGGCCGGCCGGGTGAGTCGACCCGCGGCCTGCGCTTGGCGCAGGGCCAGCAGCTGGGCCGAGGATTCGGTCAGGTCCACGTACACAGACCCGTAGTCCTGAATTAAGGCGATAGGGTCGGCCTGTTTGGCGCTCACGAGGGCGCCCGGCGTGACGAGGCTGCGGCCGATGTGGCCGCTGATGGGCGCTCGCACGCGGGTGTACTCGAGGTTGACCCGTGCCGCATCGACCTGCGCACGTGCCACCGCGACGGCGGCATCCGCCTGCGAGGCCATCGCTTGAACCTCTTCGTTCGCGTCACGGCTGACGGCGCCGCTGTCGACAATGCGGCGATAGCGTTCGGCGCGTGACCGCGCGAGGCTCGCTGCCGCTTCGGCGGATTTCAGGGCGGCCTCGGCGCTCTCGCTCGCCGCTCGGTACGGCGCCGGGTCGATCAAATAGAGCGGCTGGCCGGCTTTGACGAGCGAGCCTTCGACGAACAGTCGCTCGCGAATGACGCCGTCGACCTGCGGACGGACTTCCGAGGACTGCAGCGCACTGATACGACCCGTGAGATCGGCGTCAAGGCCGACGTCCTGCTCGGCGGCGACCTGATAGCCGAGCTCGACAGGGCCGCCGGGGAATCCACCCGGGGCGCCGCCCGAGCCGCTGCAGCCGTAGAGCGCGGCGAGTACGCAAGCGAGGAGACCGAGGGGGCGAGGGCGGTAGCGAATGATCATGGAGGCTCTCTCAACAGGGGTCGGAACCGAACGCGGGGCGTCGATGGCAGGCCAGCGCACGGCGGAGTGCAACCCGACAGTTTGCGAGGCCTCCTCACGACTGTCCAATAAAAATCACGGCTTGGTGCGAACCCGGGTACCGACCGTTACCGGTGAGGAAGTCGTGTTGTATAACGGAGGCGAGTCCGCTCCCGAGGCACAGCAAGACGAGGATCCGTCGACGGTGCGCGCATTCCCCGAGCGATCGTGCTGGGGATGGTAATCTCTAACACGTTATTAGTGCGATAGCTCTTGTTATTCAAATGAGTAAATCGAAGAGCTGCGTCAGGGTTTGGGGCGCACGCTCGGAATGAGGCGGGTATGAACGATTCCAGTACGGCAGCGACAGAACGACACTCCACAGGCCAAATCGTGGCCTACTTTGTGCCGTTGACGTTCCTCTTATACGTCATCGATCCCGTCGGTCCGTTTTTTGACATCGTGGTGACGTACGTCCTGAAGGACCGTCTGCACGCAACGCTCTCCGAAGCGGCGCAATTTCGACTGATGGCGGCTCTGCCGGTTTACGGCGCCTTTGTCTTCGGACTCACGCGCGATCTGTGGAATCCACTCGGCCGTCGTGACCGCGGCTACTTTTTAGTCTTCGGGTTGCTCACCGCGGCGCTGATGTTCGTCCTCGCGGCGCAGCCCTTGTCGATGGGCGTGCTGACCGTCGCTGTTCTGTCGGTCATGCTGTTGACGCGTTTCATCGTGGCGGCGTACCAAGGCCTGATGGCTCTGATCGCCCAAGAGCGTGCGATGTCCGGCCGGCTGTCTGCCGTGTGGCAATTCACGGCGTTTGCAACGGCATTGCTCAGCTCGGCCTGCTCCGGGTTGATCGTCCAACACGCCTCAACGCCGACGATATTTCGGCTCCTGGGTCTAGCCGCCGTCGGCGTCGCCGCCTTCGGGCTGTGGAAGCCCGCGGCGGTGTTCGGTGGAGCCTACGCTGCTCCCGAGGCCCAAGGGCTCGACCTACGCGGCGACCTGCGTCGGTTGATCCGCCACCGCGCCATCTATCCGGCGGTCGCGTTGATGCTGATGTTCCAATTCAGCCCCGGTACCGGGGTGGTGCTGCAGTACTACATGGTTGACGTCCTGAAAGGATCGGATGCCATGTATGGCTACTGGTACGCGATGTTCCTGGCGGGCTTTTTGCCGGTGCTGCTCCTGTACGGCTACCTGTGCCAGCGCGTGCCGTTCGGGCGGTTGCTGTTCTGGAGTGCCGTTCTCGCCGTGCCGCAGGTGATCCCCCTCGCGTTGATCCATTCGGCCAGGGGAGCCGTGCTGCTCGCCTTGCCAATCGGGATGTTGGGCGGCTTGATGTGGGCGGCGATCAACGATCTGGCGATGCGCTCCTGTCCGCCGGGTCTGCACGGCTCGCTCATGATGGTCGTGTCGGGCGTGAACGCCCTCGGGATCCGCGGCGGTGATTGGGTGGGTACGTGGATCTACAGCGCCGGCGGTCGGCACGGATTCCTCGGCTGCGCGATCGTGACCACGCTCGTCTATGTCGCCGTCCTGGGCGTGATTCGGTGTGTGCCTGAGGAGATCACCCGGACCGCAGATGGGCAGGCCCTCGCGGCAGCGTGACTTCGAACATCGCTTCCCGGGGAGGGCGGGGCTGCGCCGCGTGCATACCCGGGTGGGGCGTTCGCGTCGGTTTATGACGATTCGAATCCGATCAATAAAAAACGTACAACATATTGAAAAAAATATGAGTTTTTGAATGCGACGATCATGAGCGCAACGCATTTAACGCGCATTTCTCAAACGATATATACTTGTAATAAATCTAACACGAGAGTCGCGAGTGGCTACCCAAGAGCAGAAATTGGACAGCTCCCTGGCCCGCCTAGAGGGCTTGGCGAAAGGCGGCAGGGTCGTCTTTGCGGCCAAGGAGATGGGCCGCGTCCATCGGGATCGGCTGATCGCGTCCGGACATCTGCAGCGGATCATCGGTGGCTGGCTGCTGCGCACGCCGCCAGAGCGCGACGAGGACGACGGCACGGCGTGGTGGGCGGCGTACTGGATCTTCTGTGCGGCGTACTGTGAGTCCCGGTTCGGGGCCGTCTGGCATCTCTCCGCCGAGCAATCCGTCCTGCTCCACGTCGAGGACACCGTGGTGCCGTCGGAGCTTGTGGTGTGTTCGCCCCGCGGTCAGAACAACGACTTGGAGTTGCTGCACGGGACCTCTCTGTACGATCTACGGGAGGCGACACCGCCACCGGCCGAGGACCTCGTCCTGCGCCAGGGCCTTCGGCTCTACTCCTTGGATGCGGCACTCGTCAAAGTGCCGGAGGCGTTTTACGGCGCCCACCCGTTGGAGGCGCAGTTGGCGCTGCGAGCGGTCCCCGATGCCTCCGGACTGCTACGGCGCTTGCTGCGCACCGGCCAACCGATCGTCGCGGGCCGCTTGGCCGGGGCGTTTCGGCACATCGGTCGCCTGGACGTGACGGACGAAATTCTCGCCACGATGCGCAGCGCCGGGCACGCGCCCGTCGAGCGCAACCCTTTCACCGCACCGCGGCTACCCATGGCGGTGCGACGCGGAGCGCCGTCACTTGTCGCGCGGCTTGCCGGGCTCGCGGCGTTGGGGCGCGCGTCGATCGCCGACCGCTTGCCGGTCTCCCCGGGACGTATCAGCGACCCGAATGCGTATTTAGAGTCGCTACCCGCTCGCCACGGGGACGATGCGTTCCACGGCTTGTGGCTCGACGGGCTGGTCGTGACGCGTGACGCCTTGGCGCAGGTGGCCGACGGCGAGGTCACCCCGGCCCAACTCACGGCGACTCGGGATCGGGCCGGCCTCACCGCCCTTGGCGATCTGCAGGCCTTTCGAGCGGTGGTTCGATCCATCGGTGCCATCCTCGGTGGCGCGCCGACGATGGAGGTGCTGCGCGAAGGGCATCGGGAGTGGTACCGAGAGTTTATGCAGCCGTTGGTGACCGGTCGGCTGCGCTCGGTGGGCACGCTGGCGGGCTACCGCGACGGGCCCGTCTATCTGGCGGCCTCGCGCTTTGTGCCGCCAGAGGCCCAGGCGATGCGATCGGCCATGCCGGCCTTATTCGACTTGCTCGAGGGTGAGACGGATCCGTTTGCCCGCGCCGTGATGGGGCGATGGCTGATGAGCTACCTGCACCCGTACCGCGAGGGTAACGGGCGCATGGCACATTTCTTGATGAACGTCCTGCTCGCCGCCGGTGGCTGGCAGTGGCGCACCGTGCTCGGCACCGAGCAGAGCCGCTACCAAGACGCGCTCGAACAGGCCAACCTCAGTTATGACCTCGGCCCCCTGGCGGCCCTTATCGCCGAAGGGCTCGAGGCCGTCCCGAGCGTGTCCGCTGGGCGAGACACGTTCGCGCCCGCCGAGGCCCTGCCGGTGGCGTCGGTGTCTGTGTCAGTCCCGAGCGCTGAGAGTGGCTTCGAGGACACGACCGGTGCGAGCTCACCGACAGTTGCCGCGCTGGAAGCTCCCATCGTGGCGGCCACGGCCGAAATCGCGGCGAGCGCAGACGATGCGACGACGGCGGACGCTGAGGCAGCGATCGAACCCCCCACACGGGAGGAAGACGTCGAGGCGCATACGGCGGACAGCGCGCTCAGGCCGGACGCGACGGAGGCGGATGCCGTGCCGCCGCCGGTGGTGGAGGGGTTGTCCGATCTCGGCGGCCCCGTCGAGACCGCCGCTGTGACCCCGATGGGCGCGGCCGAAAAGCCCGCCCGTAGCAAGAGCGCCAAGCCGCGGAAAAAGTACGCACCGCAACCAACCCAAATGGGGCTCTTCGGCGAATAGTCGTTTCAGGGCTCGTCGATCGCGCTCAGGCCTTGGTCGAAGCGGCGACCCGCCTCGAGGAGTCGCTGGGCGAGCCTCGCGGGCGTGTCCCGGGTCGCGGACTCCGCCAGGAACACGCGGTGCGCTTTGAAAGCGAGCCCCGCGATGGCGATCGGGGAGGTGGGTAACGACGGTGCCCCCGGCAATACCGCGGCGGTGCGGATGAACTCAGCGGCTGCCCGCATCGCGGCGTGCGCGGCTTCGGCTTCGGGCGAGGCGTACTGAAAGCACCAACGTTGAATGCGTTCGTTGATGAGTGGCTTGGCATCGCCCGCAGAGCGCAGCCCGGCGGCCGCGAAAATACGGCAGTCGAAATCACGGCACGTTTGCGGACGGATGGCGTACACGCTGCACTGACCGCTTTTCAGCATCGGGCAGGTCCCGTCGGCGCGATAGCCCATGTAACGCAGACCCTCGGGAGCGTCCTCTGGCTCGAGCAACAGGTAGTGCGGCACCCGGGCCGCCACGGCCTGATCCTCGGCGCGCAGGGCGACGGGCCAATGGGAACTGCAGCAGCCCACGCACGTTCCACACGGGACGTCGCTGCCCGACGTGCCGCGCAGCGTTGCCGTCATCGCATCGACCCACTCGCCGAAGTCCCCCGCGTCGATTGGATCGAGCGGCGTATCGCTGGCTGGCGACGTCATCGGGTGCGGTTACGTTTCAAAGATGAGCGTCCACCGCGCCAGTCGGCCGGCGCGTACGAGGGCGGCTTGAACGCGCCCGACCGGGCAATGACCGGTCGGGCGCCACACCGCGGGGTTAGTGCTTCCCGAAATGCGTCGTCCACTGCACGGTGAACGAGCGACCGATCGAATCAAACCAGTTGGACGCGTAGTACGGATAGGACGTCCAGCTCGGGTCCTTCTGCGGCTTCGTGTCGAACAAGTTGTCGACCGAGATCGTCAACGCCGAATCGTGATTCAGATCAACATGCAGGGTGCCGTTGAACTTCTGGGTCGGGGCCAACCGCTCGGTCCCGTCGTAGTTCGGCAGACCACCGAGACGGGTGCCAAACAACGTCGTCGTGTAGCGACCCAAGGTCCAGGCCACCGAGTAGGTCGCCTTGTAGCGCGGAATCACGTAGTAGTAGTAATCGGTGAGTTCGTTGTCGACCGCGTCGCCCGAATGGAACTGAATCGTGTGGGTGAACACGTCCGTCAACGAGGCGCGCAGGTCAAAGCGGCCTGCGGCTCCGGCGTTGATGCGGTAGCGACCGCTGACGTCCACGCCCGAGGTCTTTTCGACCGCGGCGTTGATGGGTAACACGAGGACCGAGGTGATCTGGTTCGGGTTGCTAAACGCATCGGCCGGGTTACGGGTGATCTGGCTCAGTACCTGCTGGCACTGTGCCGAGTTCGAATTGACCGCGCCGCCGTCGACCGTCTGACCGAGGCGGCAATCCGCTTCTTCACGCAGCAGCGTATCCGAGCTCTGCAGAGTCACTTCATCGCGCAGACTGATCTGGTAGTAATCGGCCGTGAATTCGAGGTTGCGCGTCGGGCTGTAGACGAACCCGCCGGTGAAGGACTGGCTCGTCTCATCGCGCAGCGCCGGGTTACCGTTACTGCGACCGTTGAAACCGACGTCGCCCAAGCTGCAATTGTTCGTGTAATCCGGGCCCGAACCGGGTTCGTTCACCCGGCACAGGTAGTAGTCCGTGCCACCGGAGCTCGAATTGCTCAGACCGGCGTACAGATACGCGAGGTCCGGAGCGCGGAAGCCGGTGCCGAACGATCCACGCACGAGCAACGACCGGAAGGGGCGGTATTCCAAGCCGAGGGAGTAGGTGCCCTTGCTGCTTGACGTATCGCTGTAGGTGTAGCGGTCGAAGCGGGTGGCCGCTGTGGCCACGACCTGCTCGAGCAGCGGGACTTTGACTTCGGCGCCCACGCCGGAGTGCGTGCGCGCACCGGTGGCAGAGACGTTGCCCAGACTGTAGTAGCCGCCGTTGAGGCTGAGCGGGTCGACTTGCATGTCTAAACTCTGCCGGCCCACTTCGGCCAGCAAGGCAACGCCCACCGGACCCGCCGGCAGCGTGACCCACTTGTCGTTGTTCAACAGGACATTGACGCTGCTTTGCCGCGCCGTGTCGCGATCCGTCGAATTTTGGAGGAACGACTTGAACTGTGCGGTGGTCAACGGTGTGTAGAGACGGTCGACCGGCGCGTTGTAGATCGGCAGCCCGGTCGCGGCATCCACGCCGAGTTGTGCTCCCAAATAGTAGTTCTGGATCGCCGATTCGACGATCGCAGGCTCCTGGCTCACGAGCTTGTTCTGGGAGAAGTTGAGGCCCAACTCATAATGCCAATGGCTGCCGCCGAGGGCGCCTTGGATACCGCCGTTCAGCGTCAGTGACCGGCCGTTGTTGTGGATCATGGCGGTATCCAAGCCGCCGTTTTCCTCGTACGTGAAATACTTTCGTTGCCATTGCTCGACGAGCCCCGTGGCCTGATTCAGGAACGGGGTGTCCACGGTGCGGCCGTTTAGGACGTAGCTCGACGACCACTGCAAGGGCGTGTTGTAGATCTCCTGATTGGATCCACCGGCCATGATGTCGAGGAACAGGTGGGTATCGTCGTTCAGGCGGTAGGTGAGCGTGCTGTAGAGGTTGATCGCCTTCTTGCCGTTTTGCAGCGTGCCGTAGCCCACATCGTTGTAGCTGCCGCAGTAATTACCGTAGTTGTTCCGGTAGGCGCTGACGATCGTGCCCTGGTCGAGGCCGGCGAGCGCGGCGCAGGCACCCGCGGGTGGGTCGTAATAGTTCTGGTCCTGATCCTCTCGAACGAAAACGGGACTTGCGTAGGGGTTGGGGCTGTTCAGGCGCGAGTTGGTGGTGGATCGCTGAAACGCCCATACGGGTTGTTCGTTGAGAAACTCAACCGCGACAACGGCGTCGAGGCGATCCGTCGAGAACCCGCCGCTTAATTGCGCGCGCTCGTTCGTGCCGCCGCCGTGTTGCGTGGATCCGCCGCGCAGATCCAGCGTCACGCCGTCTGCTTTCTTCTTGAGGATGAAGTTGATGACGCCGGAAATGGCGTCCGAACCGTAGATCGCCGAGGCGCTGCCGCTCAGGATTTCGATGTGATCGATCATCGACAACGGAATCGACGAAATGTCGGTGAAATTGCTGGTGCCTTGGTAGAGCTGCGGATAATCCGCGATACGCCGTCCATTGATCAGCACCAAGGTATGGTTCGGTCCGAGGCCACGCAGGTCGACCGCTTGTGCGCCGGGGGAGAAACCGTTCGTGTTCTGATTGTTGTCCAACGCGCCGAGGTTGCCGGTCAGGGCAGACATGGCCTGTGACACCGACGTGAAGCCGCTGTTGCGCAGATCCTCGGCCGACAAGCTAATGACCGGGGCTGCCCCTTCCACTTCCGTGCGCGGGATATGCGAGCCGGTCACGACGACCGCGTCCATCGTCGCGGAGTCTGCGGCGGTGGGCGTGGGGCCAACGTCGTTGGCGTAGGACAGCGTCGAGGTCGCCAACAGTGAGGTGGCCAGTGCGATCGTCGTCTTCATGAACACTCCCGGATACGAATTGCCCGCTGCGCGGATCGTTTTGTCAGTGCGGATGAATCATGGCATAACCGGTGATACATAACCAACAAATCAGTGGGTTATCAGCCTATGGCGCGTCCGGACCGGCCTTCCGGGTAGTCCGGTAAGGGGCGCCGGCCGTGCGGCGGCGGGGGTTGCTGAGGTGGGCGTGGGGGCCCGGCGCAGCACGTATGGGGGGAGCTGTCCCGCTCGACGCCTGCGGGGTTGCGCGGCCGGCCGTGCCCGCCCGTCCTTTGCGTAGGATCGCCCGGCCCACCGTTATAGATAATCTTGGGCGTCGCTCACTTTTTCGAAAGTCGGTCGCTGGGTTCGGCTGTTAGTATCGGGCGCGAGCGAACGGCGTGCTGCGCCGCCCTCACGGTATTGCCGCCGTGCCTGCGTTTGACATTGGGATTCAACGAATGAGTGAGATTTCCCGCTATTCCGCTTGGTCATTGGCGCGCCGCGCCTGGTCAGGGGCTCGATGGCGCCGTGCATGGCGGGCCGCCGAGCCGCGCCCGAGTTACGACGTCATTATTATCGGCGGTGGCGGCCACGGCTTGGCCACGGCCTACTACCTCGCCGCCAATCACGGCATCACCAATGTGGCGGTCCTCGAACGCGGCTACTTAGGGTCCGGCAATGTCGGACGCAACACGACCCTCGTCCGGTCGAATTATCTGTTGCCCGGCAATACCGAGTTCTTCGAGCACTCGCTCAAACTGTGGGAAGGTCTGTCCCACGAACTCAATTACAACGTCATGCTCTCGCAGCGCGGCCAGCTCGTGCTCGCGCACGGCCCCGGACAGATGGACGTCTTGGCGCGCAAGGGCAACACGATGCGCCTGAACGGCATCGGTGCCGAGTTGTTGGAGCGAGCCGACGTTCAAAAATTAGTGCCCTTTTTGGATTACTCGTCGCACTGCCGCTTTCCGATCTACGGCGGCCTTTATCAGGCCCGTGCCGGCACGGTGCGGCACGATGCGGTCGCCTGGGGCTATGCGCGGGGTGCCGATCACCTCGGTGTGGATCTGATCGAAAACTGTGAAGTGACGGGCTTCCTGCGCGACGGCGACCGGGTCACCGGCGTGCAGACCTCCCGCGGGGTCATCCACGCGGGTCGCACCGCCGTGTGTGTGGCCGGGCACTCGTCGCACATGGCGCGGATGCTCGGCTGGCGCCTCCCCATCGAAAGTCATCTGCTGCAAGCCTTTGTCACGGAGCCCATCAAGCCGTTCCTCGACCACGTGATTTCCTTCGGCGCGGAACTCTTCTACGTCTCCCAATCGGACCGTGGCGGCATGGTGTTCGGTGGGCACATCGACGGGTTCAATTCCTACACCCAACGCGGCCAGTTGCCCAAAGTACAAACGGTGGCGGAGTGTGCGGTCGCCCTGATTCCGGGCATGTCCCGCCTGCGGGTGCTGCGCCATTGGGGTGGCATTCAGGATATGACCCCGGATGGCAGTCCGTTCATCGGTCGCACGCCGTTCCAGAACCTCTATCTCAACGCCGGCTGGTGTTACCAAGGGTTCAAGGCCACCCCCGCGACCGGCTGGTGTTTGGCACATACGATTGCTCATGACGAGGAACACCCTCTGATTCGGCATTTGGGAGTGGACCGATTCGAACGCGGCAATGGCCACGACGAATACGGTCTTGGCCTCTGGACCTATAAGCAGTAAGCCCATGCTTCGTATTCCTTGTCCTCATTGCGGTGTGCGTGACTACACCGAATTCCGCTACGCCGGCGACGCCACCAAGGTGCGGCCGACGCACGGCACCGACGACGTCCGCGCGTGGCACGACCATGTGTTTCTCTTTGACAATCCCAAAGGCGCGCACCGCGAATACTGGCAGCACGTGCAAGGGTGTCGGCAGTGGTTGGTCTTGGAGCGCGATACCGCGACGAATACGGTGGGGCGTGCGTGGCTCGCTCGCGAAGGGGCAGCGTCATGACCGTCCGTAGACTGGCGAGTGGCGGCCGCATCGATCGCGCAACCCCCGTACGCTTTCAGCTCGAGGGCCGTACCCTCAGCGGATTCCAGGGGGACACGCTGGCCTCGGCGCTCCTCGCGAACGACGTGCGGATCGTTGGGCGCAGCTTCAAATACCATCGACCGCGCGGCGTGTTGGCGGCCAGTGCGCAAGAGCCGAACGCGCTCCTGACGGTGGGCGCCGGCGATCGGCGCACCCCCAATCTTCCGGCGACCCTCGTCGATCTCTTTGAGGGGCTCGTCTGCGAACGGCAGAACGGTTGGCCGAGTGTCGAGCGGGATGTGGGGAGCCTGCTCGGGCTCTTCTCACCGCTGATCTCGGCCGGGTTCTACTACAAGACTTTTATGGGTCCCACGCGCGGCGCGTGGATGTTCTATGAACGTTGGATCCGTCGGACGGCCGGATTGGGCAAAGCCACGCACCGACCAGACCCGTCTCGCTACGAGACCGAACATCGCCATACCGACGTGTTGATCATCGGCGCCGGTCCGGCTGGCATGGCTGCCGCGTTGGCCGCGGGGCGCGCCGGCAGTCGTGTTCTTTTGGTGGAGCAGGAGGCGCTGGTCGGTGGCAGCTTGTTGCACGGTGCCGTGGGCTCCGCCGACGATCGTTGTGGCTTCGGGCTACTCGAGCAATTGGCGGTATTGCCCACGGTAGAACTCTTGACGAGGACCACTGCCTTTGGCGTATACGACGGTCAGACCGTGGGACTCGTCTCCCGCATACCGGGAGCGTTCGGTGGTTCGGCGGAGCCGCCATACGCGCGTGAAACGCTGCACGTGGTGCGGGCGCAGCAGATCATCTACGCGACCGGCGCGTTAGAGCAGCCACTCGTCTTCGGCAATAACGATCTACCGGGCATCCTGCTGGCCGGCGCGGTGCGGGAGTATCTGCACCGATTCGCCCTGCGCCTCGGCGAACGCGTGGTCGTGCTCTCGCAGCACGATTCGGCCTGGGACACCGCGTTGGATCTGGCGGAGGCGGGTGCCGCCGTGACGGTGGTGGACGCGCGTGATCGCGTCTCGGACGACCTGCTTGCACGCGCCGCTAAGCGATCGGTGACGGTGCGTCTTGGCGCCGTGCCCGTCACGGCGCACGGCTCGCGCGCGGTACGCGGAGTGACCGTTGTCGCGTTGGCAGACCATCGGACGGAGTACTTCGCGTGCGATCTCGTCGCGATGTCCGGCGGATGGACGCCCACCGTGCAACTCACCACGCACACGGGCGTGAAGGCGGTCTACGACCCGGCCTTGAGGGTGCACGTGCCGGGGCCGTTGCCTGCGAATCAGCAGGTCGTCGGGGCCGCCCGCGGGATCGTCCGTAACCCGCTCGCGGAGGGTCACACGGCCGGCGAGCGCGCCGCGCGTGATTGTGGCTACGACGGTGCGGTGGGTGTTGCGGCGGACGCCCATTGGGCGGACGTGCCGTTGATGGCTGCGGGCGTGCCGAGAGCGCCGTCGGTGCAGGGTAAGGCGTTTGTGGACTTCCAAAGCGACGTCACCGTGGCCGACATCGATCTGTCGCTCGAAGACGGCTTTGAGTCACCCGAGCACTTGAAACGCTACACCGCGCTTGGCATGGCCACCGATCAAGGCAAGAACAGCCACCACAACGGGTTGCAACTGCTCGCCGAACGCCGTGCGAAAGACGTGGGCTCGCTCGGCACCACAACCCATCGTCCCCCGTACACGCCGGTAACCGTCGGGGCGTTGGCCGGTCGTGCCGTGGGCCTGCACTTTAGGCCGACCCGGCGCACACCGATGCACGACTGGCATCAGGAGAATGGCGCCACGTTCATCGAGGCCGGGCCATGGTTGCGACCGTGGTATTACCGTTGGGCCGGTGCCGACGTTGCGAGTGCGTACGTCAATGAGATGCGGCTCGTGCGATCGGCGGTGGGACTCTCGGACGTGTCGTCGCTCGGCAAGATTGAGTTGACGGGCCCGGATGTCGGTCTCTTCCTCGATCGCGTCTACGTCAACGGCTTTTCGTCGTTGGCCGTCGGTAAAGCCCGCTACGGCGTGATGCTCAACGACGATGGCACGGTCTTGGACGACGGCACCACCGCGCGCTTTGGCACGCACCGGTACTTCATGACGACGACGACGGCGCAGGCCGGCGAGGTGATGTCGTGGCTGGAGTTCCTGCTGCAGACGGCGTGGCCGGACCTGCGGGTGCAGGTGGTGTCGGTCACCGATCGGTGGGCCGCCATGTCCATCGCCGGGCCGAAATCGCGCGAGGTGCTGGCGCAGGCTTTGCCGCAGCTCGACGTCTCGGGTGGCGCCTTGCCGCACATGGGCGTGCTCGAAGCCGAGTGGAACGGACACCCGATCCGGGTGGCGCGTCTCAGCTTCTCCGGCGAATTGGCTTACGAGGTGTACGTACCGGCCGATCACGGCATCGCGATGTGGACCCATTTGCTCGACGTCGGTGCGCCGGTAGGCATCCGTCCCTATGGGCTCGAAGCCTTGGCGTCGCTGCGCATCGAGAAGGGCCACGTGGCGGGTATTGAATTGGATCACCGCAACACGCTCGCCGATCTCGGTCTCGGGAAGATGGCCTCGCGGACCAAGGCGTACGTGGGACGCGAACTCAGCCAGCGATCGGAGTTGGTCGCCGCGGATCGTTGGAGCTTGGTGGGCCTTGAGTTGCTTGAGCCGAGCGGTACCTTGCGCGGCGGTGCCATCTTATTCGCGGACGGCGAGCCCATGGTCGGTCACGGCCGTGGCTACATCACGTCGGTCACGTGGTCGACGGTGCACGAGCGCCTGATTGCGCTCGGTCTTTATCAAGGCGGCTTGGCGCACGTCGGCGAGGTGGTCGTCTGCGCCTATCCGTTGCGCGGTGAGCAGGTCAAAGCCCGCATCGTGTCGCCGATGTTTATCGATCCGGCCGGAGAGCGACTCCATGCATAACTGTCGATCCGCCCTGGCGTCACAACGCGAGTTCGTGGCCCGCGCTGGGGCGTCCGTGCTGCGCATCGCGGAGGATCCGTCCAGCCGCTGGATCCAGCTAGGCGTCTATCCCGGTGGCCACGACGCGGTCGCGGCCGCCTGGCAACGCAGCGTCGGTGGGGAACTGCCCACGTCGGCCCGGACCGTTGCGCCGGCCGCAGGAGGGCGGGTGTACCGTATCGCGCAGGATCAGTACCTGCTGCGCGACGTTGCGGACGCTCAGGCAGCGGCACTCCTGTCGGCGTTGCCGGAGGACGCCGCCGGCTGGACGGACCTGACCGGTTCGCGCGTTGCGATCCGTATCACCGGGTCGGCGGCGCGGGACGTGCTGTCGCAGTGCGTGACGATCGATCTGCACCCGACGGTGTTCGTCGAGGGGGCGTTTGCCCAGACGGGGATCCATCACGTCGGCGGTTTGCTGGAACGCAATGGCCCTGACGATTACGGCTACATCGCGCTGCGCACCTATGCGCTCACGGTGTGGGAGGCTTTGACAGACGCCGCGCAACGCTGGGCGTAAGACCAAACGAACGACGGCGTGCGGCGATGCCGCGGGCCGACATGACATCGACGCACAGGATTTATCTATGAAGACGCATGCACGAGTAGTGGTGATTGGTGGTGGCGTAGTGGGCTGTAGCGTGCTCTACCACCTGACCAAAGCAGGCTGGAAGGACGTGGTGCTGGTGGAGCGTGAACAACTCACGGCCGGCTCAACGTGGCACGCCGCGGGCGGATTCCACACGCTGAACGGCGATCCCAATGTCGCGAAGCTGCAGGGCTACACCATTGGCCTGTACGACGAGTTGGAGCGCATCTCCGGGCAATCGTGCGGCTTACACCGCTCAGGCGGTTTGCTGTTGGCGGACACGCCGGAGCGCATGGAATGGCTCAAGATGGCCCACGCCCGTGCGCGCTACTTGGGTTTGGAGACGGAGTTGCTCACCCCGTCGGAAGCCAAGAAGTTGCTGCCGCTGATCGAAGAGAAGTATTTCGTCGGTGCGATGCTCGACGCCGCGGACGGCAATCTCGACCCGTCCGGCACGACGCACGCGTACGCCAAGGCGGCGAAGATCGGCGGTGCGGAGATCTATCAGCAGACGCGCGTGACCGACATCCAGCGACGTCCGGAAGGGACGTGGGACGTGGTGACGACGATGGGCACGATCCGGACCGAGCACGTCGTCAACGCCGGTGGCTTGTGGGCCCGCGAAGTCGGCCGCATGGTCGGACTCGAATTGCCGGTGCTCGCCATGGAGCACATGTACCTCGTCACGGACGAGATCCAGGAAGTCGTCGACTTCAATCGCGAGTTCGGCCACGAGTTGCCGCATGCGATCGACTTCAAGGCCGAGATTTACATGCGTCAAGAGCGCAACGGCTTGGTCTTGGGTACCTACGAGCAGGATTGCCGCCCGTGGCAGCCGAAGACGACGCCGTGGGACTTCGGTGCGCAGTTGCTCGAGCCGGATCTCGAGCGCATCGCGCCGTCGCTCGAAATCGGTTACGCGCACTTCCCAGCCATGGCGAAGGCCGGCATCAAGCGGGTGATCAACGGCCCGTTCACGTTCTCGCCGGACGGCAATCCGCTGGTCGGCCCTGTGCAGGGATTGCCGGGCTTCTGGTGCGCGTGCGCCGTGATGGCCGGCTTCAGTCAGGGCGGCGGCGTGGGTCTTGCCCTGTCGCAATGGATGGTCAACGGCGATCCGGGCTTCGACGTGTGGGCGATGGACGTTGCCCGCTACGGCGAATGGGCCACGCGCTCGTACACCAACGTGAAGGTGCGCGAGAACTACTCGCGCCGCTTCTCGATCCGTTTCCCGAACGAGGAGTTGCCGGCCGCGCGCCCGCAGCAGACCACGGCCTTGTACGACATCCTGCGCTCGCGTGGCGCGGTCATGGGCGACAGCTGGGGACTCGAGACCCCGTTGTGGTACGCGCCGACGGGCGTCGAGCCGCGCGACATCGTCTCGTTCCACCGTTCCAATGACTTCGAACACGTCAAAGCCGAGTGTCTGGGCGTGCGTTCCGCCGTCGGTGTGACGGAAATTGCGAACTTCGCGAAATACGAGATCACCGGTGCGGGAGCGGAGGCCTTCCTGTCGCGCCTCATGACCAACCGGATGCCCAAAGTGGGGCGTATCGCGCTCACGCCGATGCTCAATCCGGCCGGCAAGCTCATCGGCGACTTCACGATCGCCTGCGCAGCGCCGGAGCGCTACATCATGTGGGGCTCCTCGCAGGCGCAGATCTATCACATGCGTTGGTTTGAAGCGCACTTGCCGAAGGACGGCTCTGTCGCCATCCGCCGCTACGACATGGGCCTCGTCGGCTTGTCGATCGCCGGACCGAAGTCGCGTGAGCTGCTGGCCCGTCTGACGGACGAAGACGTGTCCGGCGATGCCTTCCGCTTCATGGATCATCGATCCATGGATATTGGCAATTGCCCGGCCATGGTCAATCGCGTGACCTATTCCGGCGATCTTGGCTACGAAATCTGGGTGGCGCCGGAGTACCAGCGCCGTCTCTACGACGCGATTTGCGCGGCCGGTGCGGACCTCGGCTTGGTGCACTTCGGTATGCGTGCGTTGCTGGCGCTGCGGTTGGAGAAGAACTTCCCAACCTGGTATCGCGAGTTGCGTCCGATTTACGGGGCGTACGAGGCGGGTATGGATCGCTTCGTCGATTTGACCAAGGGCGACTTTATCGGCCGCGATGCGGCGGCCCTCGAGAAGGCCAACGGCGGCACCTTGCGGCGCGTGAGTTTCGCGGTCGATGCGTTGGATGCGGATGTGCTCGGCGATGAGCCGATTTGGCACAACGGTCAGGTGGTCGGCTGGGTGACCTCCGGCGGCTACGGTCACTGTGTCGATTTGTCACTGGCGCAAGGCTACGTCCCGAAGGCACTGGCGAACGACGTCGCGAGCGGTGCCTTTGAAATCGAGATTCTGGGCGACCGCCGACCGGCGAGCATCCTTGTGGATCCGCCGTTCGATCCGAAGGGTCTGCGGATGCGCATGTGATCGTCCTGTCATGAACGACATCACGACCGACAAGCCGAGACCCCGTCGCCGTTCGTCGGTGGACGTGGCCGCGCCGGCCCGTAGCGTTCGCTATCGAACGCTGCGGCGTCCCTACGAACCCTGGCAGATTTTCAGCCAGGACCGGATCGAGGCGTTGCACCACGCGGCGCTCGTCCTGTTGGAGAACGATGGCCTGAAAGTGCTCTCGGCGCGGGCGCGCGAGCGTTTTCGGGCGGCCGGGTGCCGCGTGGACGACGGGTCTCAGATGGTCCAGATTGACCGTGCGCTGGTCGCGACAGCTATTGCATCGGCACCGCGGTCCATCCGTCTGCACGCGCGCAATCCCGAGCGGCACGTCCTGCTCGACGAACGCGCGCTGACCTTCGGGCCCGTATCCGGGCCTCCGAATGTGGCGCTTCCGGATGGCAGCCGGCGCCCCGGTCGACTGCAGGACTATGCCGATGGGATCCGGCTTTGCCAGACCTTCGATGTCATGCACTTGCTCGGTGCCTTTGCCGAGCCGCAGGACATTCCGGTCGATGTCCGGCAGTTGGAGATGCTGCACGCGCAACTGACGCTCTCGGACAAGATCCCTCACACCTATTGCCGGGGCAGTGCGCAGGTCGCGGATTGCTTCGAACAAATCCGCATTGCGAACGGATTGACGGTGGAGGAGTTCCAGCACACGCCGTGCACCTACACGATCATCAACACCAATTCGCCACGCGTGCTCGATGCACCGATGGCCGACGGCATCATGGACTTTGCGGCGGCCGGTCAGGTGCAGATGATCACCCCGTTCACGCTGGCGGGCGCCATGGCGCCGGTGACCATCGCCGGGGCGTTGATGCTGGCGCACGCCGAGACGATGGGGGGCTTGGTGCTCGCGCAGCTGACGCGCCCGGGCGCGCCGGTGGTGTACGGCAGTTTCACGTCGAACGTCGATTTGCGCTCGGGATCGCCCGCGTTTGGCACTCCCGAATACGTCCACGCTCAGGTGGGTGCCGGCCAGATGGCGCGCTTCGTCGGCTTGCCCTGGCGCTCGTCGGGCGCGACCGCGTCGAACCTTCCGGACGCACAGGCCGCCTACGAGAGCCAAATGAGCTTGTGGGGTGCGCTCGTGGGTGGTGCCAACTTTGTGCTGCACGGCGCGGGGTGGCTCGAAGGCGGGCTGTCGTCCAGTTTCGAGAAATTCATTCTCGACATTGAACAGCTGCAGATGCTCGCCGAAGTGCTCATGCCTGTCGGTGCCACCGACGACGACTTCGGATCGGATGCGGTGCGCGAAGCCGGTCCGGGTGGCCATTTCTTTGGTACCCAACACACGATGGCCCGCTATCGCGACGCCTTCTACGCGCCGTTCGTCTCGGATTGGCGCAATCACGGCACGTGGCTCGGTGACGGGGCACAGTCGGCGACAGAGCGCGCCGGCCGAATCTGTGGTGAGATGTTAGGGGCGTTTGTCGCCCCAGCGATCGATCCGGCCGTGCTCGAGGCGTTGACCGAGTACAAGGAACGGCGCATGGCGGAGGGCGGGGCACCCCCCGCCGGTTAGTCCCACCCGAGAAGGAAGATCACCCGTTGCGATCGCCGAACATTCACGGAATCCGAGTCCGCTGGCGCATTTTCTCGATGCTGGTGGGCGCTGCCGGTGTCGTCTACTTCCAGCAGCGCGCGATTTCGGTGGCGGCCGAACGCATCATGCCGGAGCTCTCGCTCACGCAGATGCAAATCGGCTGGCTGCAGTGGGCGTTCGTGTTGGCCTACGGGCTCTTGCAGTTCCCCGGTGGCATCGTCGGACAACGCATCGGCGGCCGTCGCGCGTTGACCTGGCTACTGCTGTTGGCGGTCGCAGCATCACTGGCCGCGCCGTTAACGCCGTACGCGTTTCACGGCACGGCGCTGTTTGTGGCGTTGCTGTTGACGCAATTGGTGTTGGGCATCGCCCATGCCCCGTTCATGCCGGTGTGTGCAGGGCTCATGGAAGCGTGGTTGCCGGCGGGGCGGTGGGCGCTGGCACAGGGCTTACACACCTTCGGGATGCAGGTGGGCGCCGCCCTGGCGCCGCCCGTACTGGTGATTCTGATCACGAGTCTCGGCTGGCAGCCGGCGTTGATTTGGGCGGCATTCCCACCGTTGCTGCTCGTCGCGGTCTGGCTCTGGTACGGCCGAGATACGCCGTTAGAACATCCCAGCGTCTCAACGGCAGAATTGGCGGAACTGGCGGCGACGCCGGTCGCGCTGCCCAATCACGACATCAGCATGGCGCGTATCCGGCGGATCTTGGCCAACCGCAGCATCGCGGTCGCCACGTTCTCCTACGTGTGCATGAATTACGTCTTCTACCTGCTGTCCAGCTGGTCGTTTCTGTATCTGATTCAAGAGCGCCACTTCGCCTTGCTGGAAGGCGGCTTGTTAGCCAGCCTGCCACCGATCGGCGCGGCGCTCGGCGCGGCGACGGGTGGAACGCTGATTGACGCGTTGTCGCTGCGCATCGGCGTCAAGTGGGGTTTCCGACTGGTGCCGCTGATCGCCTTGCCGTTGGCGGGGGTGTTCTTATTGGTGTCGACGTTTGCCGGGAGCCCCTATGTCGCGGTGGCGGCTCTCACCCTGGCTTATGCCACTGTCGAAGTGAACGAAGCCGCTTACTGGGCGGGGACCATGCGCATCGCGCAAGCCGATTCGATGGCAGCCACCGGGGTGCTGAACACCGGCGGCAACATGGGCGGATGGATCGGGATTCCGATCGTCGCGTACTTGTCCGGAACGGGGCATTGGACGGCCGCGTTTGTGATCGGATTCGTCTGCGCCGTCATCGCCGCGTTGGGGTGGCTGTGGGTGGACACCTCGCAGCCGATCTCAGCCCCCACGACCGCCTAACGGGTCGCTGGGCCCACGATCGATCAGGCCCGCGGCACGGGATCGTGCCGCGGGCTTAGATCGATTAACGACCCGAGAACTTGTAGCCGAACTTGACCCCGATGACGCGCGGGCGCGTCACGGTCTGGGTCTCGAGCGCTTGCGAGTCACTCAAGAAGACTTTTCCGCGGGTATCCGTCAGGTTCTGCGCATACAGCTGCGCCGTCCACGCGTCGCGGCTCACGCCGAAGGACGCGTCGAAGGTCGTGTAACCGGGTTGGTCAAACGACTGCGTCGGGTACACCGAGGGTGCAATCGACGGTGCGCTGCCGACCACGTTGTAGGAGTGTGCGGTGGTGACCGCCCCGGCTTGCGCGAACGCCGCGTAATCCCCGGCCTGCCACTCGTAACGTAGGTGGATATTGCCTTGGAACGGGGGCGACATCGCCAAGGGACTGCCCGAGGCACCGTAAATGTTGGGGATGGCGGTCGCGACCCCGTTCACGACTTGGTACACCGGCTTTCCAAAATTGGCGCTGTCGGGGTTGTTGGCGATCAGGACCGGCGCATTGGTCTGCTCGGAACTGTTCCAGGAGGCGCCGGCCTGCACCGAGAGTCCTGCGCCCAAGCGGGCGATGAACTGCACCTCGAGTCCTTTGACCTGGTAGTCCGGGCCGTTGGTCACGAAGGCCTGCGAGCCGGTGTATGCGGGGTTGAAGACCGGGAATTGGACGTTGCTCCACTGCTCACGGTAGATCGCACCGTTGAAGAGGAAGCGGTGGTTCAGCCACTCGGTTTTCCAGCCGATCTCATTGTTGACCAACTGGTCCGGCGCGTAACCCTTCGGGGTCGAGTATTGATTGACGCCATTCAAGTCAGCGATGAACGGCCCGTTGCTCGTCCGATTGAAGCCGCCCGGCCGGTAGCCCTGCGACCAGGTGTAGTACACCATCGCGTCCGGCGTCACTTTCCACGTCACGTTGGCGCGACTGCGGAAGCCCGAATAGGTCTGTTCCAGATGCTCCGCGTCGATGCTCGCGCCGCCGGCGGTGCAGGGGGCGGAGCCCGCTTCGAAGCAACCGAAGCCGCCGCCGTAGGCGCCTTTTTCAGAGTTGCTGAAATGGTAATACCGGGTGCCGACCGTGGCCGTGAGGACGTTCGGAATCAGATCGACGTCGGTGGACAGGTAAAACGCGTATTGCTGGTAACCGCGCACGGCATCGATCAAGTACGACACATTGGAATTGCGTACGGACGGATCGCCGACGGTGGATCCTGCGGCCGGGGCGATATTCGACAAACAGCCGACGTTGTTCGCGTCCGTGCAGGCCGGTAGGGTTCGATACATCCAGTTGGTCTGCTCGTATACCTTGAAGTCTTCCCAGAACACGCCGCCGATGGCACGAATACGCCGGTCATCCGGGGTCGAGAGTCGCAGTTCGTGGCTCTGGTGGGTGGAGCGTTCGTGGTCTGACCAACTTGCACTCGGCGAATAGCAGGTGGGTGTGCCGGTGACCGACGCGCCGTAACACTGGTAATAATCGGCAAAGTAGCCGCGCGAGTAGTTGGTGTAGTCCTGGTATTGCTCGATATTGCGATCCAGATAGCCCGCGGCATACACGAGCTTCAAGTCACCGACCTTGCCGGTGACGGTCAAGGACGTGTCGGAGAACCGATCCCGGGCGTCCGAGGGATTGAACAAGGTCACCGACAGATCCGGCAGTTTTTGACCGTCCGAGCCCGTGGGCATTTGGTAGAACACGCCCTGCGCGTCGGTCGTTTGGTAGCTCTGCGAGAGCAACACATCCCAATCGGCATTGACCTTCCAGAGCGCTTGCAAGCGTCCGCCCTGATAGGTGACGGGGTTGATCGCGTTACGCGCCAACGCATAGTTATTGATGACCGGGCTGTTCGCCGGCACCGAGCCGCCGGCATAGCTGATGCCCACATCGGAATTGCTGCGGGTGAAGGTGCTCGGCACGTTATTGATGTAACCGCCGCGGGTGTCGTTGTACAAGACGGCTCGAACGGCGAGCGTGTCCGGGATCAGCGGCAGGTTCAGCATGCCGTCGATGGCGGTGTTCGGGTCGCCGTGCGCGGTTGTGCCGTATGAGGCGTTCATCGCCCCTTCGGTTACACCCAATTTGGGCTTCTGCGTGATGTAACGCACCACGCCCGCCTGTGCGCCGCCGCCGAAGAGGGTGCCCTGCGGCCCTTCAAGGACCTCGATCCGTTCGAGGTCGACGGCGTACACGTCAAGGTTGTGGCTCGGCAGCATCGAGGACTGCTCGTCGACATACACGGCGACGTTCGGGAAGTTGCCGGTGACGCCGTTGCCCTGCGGGCCCTGCGTACCGAGACTCAGGCCGCGCATGTAGATCTCGCCCTGACCGGGCCCGTAGGACGCCGTGGTCACGTTCGGCAGAAACTTGATGTAGTCATCAAAGGTCGTGGCATTCAACTGCGCCAGCGCATCGCCGGTCAGTGCCTGTATCGAGATGGGGACGGACTGGAGGTTTTCCGAGCGACGCTGCGCGGTGACGATGATTTCGCCGATGCTCGTCGCGCTCTCGTCAGCGGCGTGGGCAACGGTCGTGATGGCGGGTGCGGCCAAGGCCAACGCGATGGCTGTGGCTAACGTCTTATTCTGGCTCATCTCAATTTCCCCTGTGCTGAATCATGGCCGAGTCTCGGCTCGGTTCGCCGCGCCCCGTCAGTGCCGGGGCGTCGATCGTCCGTAAAATCCGATGCGTTCTTCGTCGCTGAACGTGACATTCGGTCGATCGTAATACGAAAAGACCCCGACGAGTCGGGATTGCGAGCCCTGCACGGTGGACACCCGGTGCAGAGTGTTCTTTCCGGCGAAGACATTCAGGGTGCCCGCTTCCAGTGGATTGATGTGGCACTCGGGATCCGCGCCGGTCAGAAAGCGACCCACCCCCTCGTAATTGGGGTCGGTGTCGGAGCGCAAGTCCGTCCGGTACTCGAATTCGCCGCCGTGTTCTGCCGCGCGCAGGAGCAGCGTCGTGGTGTAGCGCGAGCGGTCAAAATGCCAATTGAGGGCCTCGCCGGGACGATATTCCATGACGTTGAGGCGGGCGATGGCATCGTCCATGGGATAGAGGTGGTCGATACCAATGACCGCCGCGATGAAGCGCTGCAACGGTTCCCACTCGTAAATACGCGTCACGAGATTGTCGCGGAGTTGATCGCCGCAGACCGTGTGATTGATGGTTTGAAAACGCGTCAGGGCGGGGTGATCGGGCGCTAACTCGGGCACCGAGCGCAGAAAATAGACGTTGTGCTCGCGTTGATGCGTGTAGGAGTCTGTGGCCGCCAACGGGGCGACATGATCCACCATCGCCTGCACGGCGGCCGGGCGCACAAAGCCCGGCAGATTAAACATCCCATCTCGGGCCAGTTCTCGGCGGCAGTGCTCGACCAAGGCCTCGGTTAATGCCGGTTGGTCGATCGGATAACGCGTCAGGTCGAGTATCTCGTGCATGAAGTCCCCCCGATGGCTCCCGTCGAGACTAGCACCGGGCGTTCGGATCGACAGTCAGTAAAGGCGCGTGGGCCTACAGAAAAACTAAAATTGCTCGGTGCGCGCCAACAGCCAGTCGACGAAGAGACGGGCCGCCGGATTACGTACGCCGGCCGGGGTTTGGACGGCGCAGTACTGGAAGGAGAGTCGGGGGGCGACGTCGAAGGGGGTGACGAGCCTGCCCGATTTAAGCGCTTCATCCGCGAGCAAAAATTGGCCGAGTACGATCCCGGCGCCGGCGGCCGCGAGTTCGATCGCGACACTGGCGCTGTCGCAGCGATGACCCCGATCGGCCTGCACCGTGCGCGGCTCTCCTGCGGCGCTGAACCACGACTCCCACGTGGGATAGGCCGAGAATCCGGTCCGCCATTGCACGTGGATCAGGTCCTCGTCCGGTAGCGACAGGGGCTCGCCGGTGCGGACGCGTCCGCTGTGCATCCAGGTCGGGGCGCACATCGGCGTCACCCGGTCCTGGGCGAACGGCGTGGTCGTCAATTCGGGATACAGGTGCTCGCCATACGAGAGGCGCACGTCGATCCGATTGCGCAGGAAGTCGACGGGGTCCTCCTCGAGCCGCAGGTCAATGCGTACATGGGGCGCTTGGCGGAGAAAATCCGGCAGTTGGTGGCTGAGCCAACGCGTACCCACAGACGGTAGCACACTGATCACGAGATGGGCGGGACCCGTGCCGCCCACGATCTGTTCGGTCAGGGCGGCCAACTCATTCATCAATTCGACGCAGGCCGAGTACACCGTTTGACCGGTGTCGGTCAGTAGCAACTGATGGTGACGGCGGATGAACAGCTGCCGACCGTAATAATCTTCCAGCTTGGCAATTTGTTGGGAGATGGCGCCTGCCGTCACGCAGAGTTCTGCGGCGGCGAGCGACATGCTGCCGAGGCGGGCAGCGGCCTCAAAGGCGCGCACGGCGTTCAGGGGAGGCAGGCGGCGCGTCATGGCACGCGGCACGATCCGGCGCGTCTCGGATCGGTCAGGATAGGTTCGAGCACCCTAACGGCGAGACTAGGGCGGATCCCGATCGTGCCGCTCAAGGCAGCGCTTTGCGTCGACGCTCTCATGGCTCGTTCTGTAGCCGCGCCAACGCCCGTGCTTCCGCCGCCCAGCGCTCGTCTTCAATCGTGGCGAGTACCGCGGCGACGTCCGCCGGAGCCTCCTCAATGTCGAAGTGTCCCGTGAGCGGGCGGTCCGGTGTCAGGGTGTTCGCCTCGTACAGTGCCCAGATTTCTCTGGCGTACTGGGTCTCGGCGAGTTGTGGGGCGTAGCGCGCAAACGTCTCGCGCATATTGTTCACGTCGCGTTCAAACATCGCATAGGCGTTGTTGTTGCCGGCCGCGTTGACGGCTTGCGGCAGGTCGATGATCACCGGGCCGTTGGCATCCACGAGGACATTGTATTCCGATAAGTCGCCGTGAATGATGCCGGCGCAGAGCATGAGGACGATTTGCCGAGTCATGAACCCATGCCAGTCCAGCGCCTGCTCCGGACTCATCTCGACTTCGTTGATGCGCGGCGCGGGGCGCCCATCGGCATCTCGAACGAGTTCCATCAACAGCACACCGTCATGCACACCGTAGGGCGTCGGTACCCGAACGCCCGCGTTCGCAAGGCGATAGAGCGCGTCGACCTCGGCGTTCTTCCACTCGGCTTCTTCGACCTCCCGACCGTGTCGGCCACGCCGTTGCTTGGCGCGGGCATCACGGCTACCGCGGGATTTGCGTCCCTCTTGGTATTGGGCGAGTTTGTGAAAGCCGCGCTTTTCAGCGGATTTGTACACTTTTGCGCAGCGGACCTCGTCGCCACAGGCGACGACGTAGACCGCGGCCTCCTTGCCGCTCTTGAGCTGGCGGAGCACCTCGTCGACGATGCCTTCCTCGATGAGGGGTTGCAGTTCCTTCGGAGTCTTCATGGCCTATTGTGACCCAGCACGCCAGCCGACGGGAACCTAAGCGGTGCCACCGGCGGGCCGTGAGACGTCGACCGACCGTCCTCGTGCGTTAGTGGGCCGATCGGCCGGCCGAGACCTCGGCGATCCAGTGGTCGATGTCGGCCTCTAGGTCGGTTAATGGCACCGGTCCGCCGCGCAGAACGCGGTTGTGGAACGCCCGCACGTCAAAATCGGAACCGAGGGCGTGTTGGGCGGCGTCGCGCAGCGCGCGAATTTTGAGTTCCCCGACCTTGTACGCCAAGGCTTGCCCGGGATACGCCACGTACCGCTCGACCTCGGCGCGCGCTTGGTCCGGCGTCATTGAGGAGTGCTCGGTCATCCAGCGGACGCCGTCCTCGACGGACCACCCGTAGGCATGCAGTCCGGTATCGATGACGAGGCGGTTCGCGCGCAAAATCGCGTAGTTGAGGTGCCCGTAGTACTGCCAGGGGTCGTCGAACAGCCCCATTTCTGTGCCGAGCGACTCCGCGTACAGCCCCCAACCTTCGATGTAGGCCGTGTAGTTTCCGGAGCGTCTGAAGGCCGGCAAAGCCGTCTGATTGAGTGCCACCGAGGCTTGAAAGTGGTGGCCCGGCAGTCCCTCGTGCAACGCGATGGTCATCACGTTAAACCGATCTTGGACGCCGCTCGCATAGATGTTCATCCAAAGGATCCCGGGGCGTGAACCGTCGGCGGCCGGCGCGGCGTAGTCGCCGTTGCCTTGGAAGGTTTGGGAGGATTCCGGCGGCAAGGGCCGGATCTCGTACGGGGTGGTGGGGATGTAGCCGAAGAGCTCGGGGAGGTGCCCGACGATCCGTGCCGTGGCCGCTTGGTAGGCCGGTACCACCTGATCCGGCGATGCGAAGCGCAGCGTCGGGTCGGCTCGCACATGGGCGAGAAATTCGGCACGCGTGCCGACGAAGCCAACGGTGCGCTGGACCGTGTCGAATTCGCGCAAAATTCGCTCCACTTCCGATTTGCCGAGGGCGTGGATTTGCGCCGGCGTTAAATCCGTCGTGGTGTGAAACCGGACCATCCGCTGGTAGAGCGCCGGTCCGCCCGGCAACGCGCCCAATCCGACCGAGTCGCGTGCATGGGGGAGGTACTCGTGTGCCAGATAGTCGTGCAGGCGTTGGTAGGCCGGTTGCACGACGGTTGCGATCGAGGTGCGGTACGCGCGCTCAAGGCGCGCGCGGTCTGCCGGGCTCACGTCGGCCGGCATCGACTTGATCGGTTGCCAAAATTCCGTGTCCTCGGGTCGCTTGCCGAGGTGCACCGCCAGCTGCGGCAGCATCCGCTCGACCACCATGCGCGGCAGTACGACGTGGGAGCGCACGCCCTCACGAAGGCGTACGATCGCCTCGTCCGACCAGCGTGCGAACGCCTGCGCGCGCTGGAGCGCCCTATCGTAGTCTTCGACCGTATGGAACGGCACGGCGCCGGATCCGGCCGCATCCTGTGCGTAGACGAGATGCGGACCCTGAAAGTGTTCCGTCGGCAGCCGGCGCGCCATTACAAACAGCGGACCGTCGTAATACCGGAGTTGCTCTTCGACGGTTTGACGGAGGATCTGGACGCTGCGCCGGTCTTCCGCCGAGAGGGTCGACGGATCGACGGCCGTGAGTTCGGTGCGGTAGCGCCCCAAGGTCGACACGATGTCCCGGCGCCAACGCTCATCGAGGGAATCATCGAACTGACTCAAGGCGGCTCGGTTGCCCAGTTGGATGGCCTGCGAGGGGTTCAGTCGCTGCACGTCCTGCCAGTAGCTGTCGTAGATCTCACCGATAGGGCGTGCACTGATCGCAGCCGGGGCGAGTCCCAGAAGGCAGAGAAGGATCCCGAACGGGCGAGCCAATCGTAGCGATAGGGTCATGGGTCATCCGGCGACGCAGTGTCAGACGGTCGTGACACTAGCCCAGTTGCGACTCGGAGCATAGAGGCGGGGAGTGGTCACGCCGCTGGGACCCGCAGCATTCCAATGCCCGCACTGCGGCGTGTCGCTGCGCTCGCTCAGCCTCCGTGGGGGCGCCGTACCGTCGCCGATCGTTTGACGACCTCGAATGGTTGAGCTGCGAGGTTGTTCGGTGGCAGCCCTGGACTCCGCTGAGCCATTGATCCTGCCGATTTCGAACGAATCCCCGCTGTGTCGGCCAATCGAGCCGCAGCGACTTTAGGTCATTGCCAGACAGGCCTGGGGGTTTTAGTCCCGCTTTTTCGGCCTATGGTCGGAAGAAGGACCGATCAGCGAACTGAGTTTCAATCTGCGCGTCGGCTCGAGGCACGCGAGCCTTTAGATCGTTGGTGAGGGGTCGTACGCGAGACCGATTGCAGTGTTACCGCTAGAGACATGTTGCAAGTGCGTATGGCAGGAGAGCGGTTCCTCGTTTGACACTCCACTCGCCCCGATGGATCGGGTGCGCGCCGTGGACTATCGCGGCGGTGGGGTCTTTGACTCAACGATGGATCGGGAGTATTCCACATGCGTCACTTGAACCGTTGGCTGGCATCGGTCGCCATACTCTTTGTGTTCGGAAACGGGGTGGCGTCCGCGCAAGCGGTCGTTGATGTCGAAGCCCGTGGTGAAGGCATCCACCTGTCGATTGGCGCCTATCCGCAACTGGTACCGATCCCGGGTTACCCCGTCTATTACGCACCGGACCTCGGTCGCAATTACTTCTTCTACGACGGGCTCTATTGGGTTTATCACCACGACCGCTGGTTCGCGAGCGATTGGTACGACGGTCCTTGGGAGGTCGTCGATGCCTTTGATGTGCCGCTCTTCATCTTGCGTATTCCCGTGCGTTATTACGCCGATCCGCCACCGTATTTTCACGCTTGGGACCGTGATCGGGCGCCGCGTTGGCACGAGTATTGGGGGCGTGACTGGGCCGATGCCCATCGTGGGTGGGACCGTTTCGATCGACGCGATGTACCGCCCCTTGCGCCACTGCCCGATTACCAGCGTCGTTATCAGGGCGATCGCTACCCGTCCCGAGGCGAACGCGACGACTTGAGGTCGGAGCACTATCGGTACCGTCCACAAGATCCGTCGGCACGCGGCGTTTTGGATCGCCGTCGTGAGTACCGACCGGAGGACAACCGTGATCGATACTCGCCGCAAGAACGCCGTCACGATGACTTTCGCCCCGAGGAGCGAAGGCCCGGCGTGGAGGACGAGCGGCGCGAGGAAGACCGCAGCACACCCGAAAGGCTCCTCGACATGTTGCGTGACGAACGGTCGCACGACTCGCGCCCGCCGCCAGAGAGTGTCCCGCGACGCGAGGACCCACTTCGTCCGGACGGTCCGCCTCGCACTTCGAACGAGACAGGGCGGCCGCCGGCGGCGGTGCCGAGGCCCGCTCCAGCGCAGCCCGCCACCCCGTCACCCGCGCGTGATTCGGCGCACGCGGCACCTCCACACTCAGGCCCACCGTCCGTACCGTCTAAGCCCCCTGAGCGCACCGAACGGCGGGAGGGGGAGAGGGAGCGAGAGAAGGCTCCGGAGACGGTTCCGAAGGTTGAGCCTTCAACACCACCGCGCGGCTGAGCAGGCTTGCTCGCGCATCCGCGACGGCATCGCGTCAGTCGCGCGGTGCCAGCAACGCGGCGGGCGCGGCCCGATATCGAGGGGCGCGGCGTCTACCGGGCGTCTCGGCGTTTCAAATCGTCTGGAGTGAGGTCCCGGGCACTGCACAGCACCCGCTCGATACGTACGCAGTGGAGATCTTGGCGATAGAAAATAAGGTAATGACCCTGTACGCGCACGCGGATCCCCTCGGTCAAATCCGGCCGCTGCACACCGATGCCCGGTGCTTGCCCCAGTTGCTGGCAATTCGTCTCTAATTCATCGACAAAACGCAATGCACGGGTTGGGTTGTCGCGAGCAATGTAGGCGTCGATTTCGAGCAGGTCCGCTAAGGCGACGGGCGAAAAGACGACGTTCATACCGCATGCGAGCCATCGGTACCCTCGTCAATGACGCGTTTGACCTGCGCCCGAAGCGCCTCAATGGCCTCGCTGGCAGGAATCCCGGGGCCGCTGCTCGAACCGCGCTGAATCTCGGTCCGCAGCGCCTCTAGTTTCAGGGCGCGGACTGTCTCGCGCTCTTCGAGCGTCCGCAAGCCGTCGCGGATGACTTCGCTCGCCGTCGCGTAGCGGCCGGTTTGGATTTGTTCTTTGATGAACAACTCGAAGTGCTCACCAATGACGTAGCTCGATGGCACGGTGGATGTCGCTGTGTAGGGGTTTTGAGGGAAACGACCAATAATTGATAGTTTGGCGTAAGTAGCGCGGGCGCTCGTCCTACACCGGCTGAATGACCTCTGGGCTTGTTCGTCGTGTGCCAGCATCTGCCGGTGAGCCACGGCCGTTCCGGCAATGGCATCGGAACGCGATGATCCGGATGGCAGGCCAGCTGCCCGGCAGCAGGGTCCACGCGATCGGCCGCGACCGGTTCGGAATTTGGGGACTGCCGGAGCATCCGATGGCGCTCTGCTCTAGCGCTCGCCTTGACCTCAGTTCGCGGCGATTCCATTCAGCCCGGCGGCCGCGGGCAGCCCCGCGGTTACGCCCAGCGCGGTCAGCGCCCCGGTCGACGGATTGATCGCAAACTCGCCGATCGATCCGGTGGCCGAATTGAGCGTGTAGACGAATTTGCCGTCCGAGCTGATCGTGATGTCGAGGTTCGTGGAACCGGTAGGGTTGAACCCGACGACGGTCCCCGGCAACGGCGTGAGCGACCCGTCGGCGCCGATGGCGTACCCGGAGAGGGACCCCGATGCGGCGTTTGAGGTGTAGACGAATCGACCGTCCGGCGTGATCGCATTCCAGCAGTTCGCATCGGCGAGCGCGGGTACCGCGACACTGACCGGCGCGAGGACGCCACCGACCGCGACTCGAAAGGAGGACACGGTGGATCCGTTGGCCGTTCCGGGGCCCGTCTCGGAGGAGACGACGGTGCCGTTGCGCGCAACCGAGAGCGCGAAGACACCCGGCGACGCCGCATTCGCGGTCCGCGTGGTCAGGGTGCCGTCCGCATTCACGCCGAATCCGTCGATCTTGTTCGGCCCGTGCTCGACGACCAGCAGCGACTGTCCGTCCACCGAGAACTGGATCGACGTCGCCGTGACGTTGTTGCCACTGAGGTACTGCAGCGAATGGGCGATCCGCTTCAGGTGACCGCCCGCCAGCTTGAAGCCGACGACATTGCTGGTTCCGGCGTTGTTCAGCACGTACACGAGGTTGCCATGCTGCGCGACCGCCACGGGCTCCGCACCGCCGGTGGGGACCTGATCCGTCAAGCGAAGATCGGCGCCGTCGATCTCGAAGACCGACAGCGTGCCGCTCCCGGCGTTCACCGCCAGCAGTCGCTGGCCATCCGCGGTCACCTTCAGCGATCCCTGAGAGATCAGCGGATCCAGTTTGCCGCCGCTACCCCGGCCGCCCGTTGACACGCGTCCACGCGGGATGAGGGCGCCGTAATCCGTCCGTGCGTACACGTAGATTTCATTACCGCCGGCGTCATTCGACATGACGTAGACTGATCGCGCGTCATAGCTGTGGGCATTACAGAAGCGCCCATTCACCCTTGAAGCCGCAGGCGAGGGCTAGAGGCTTCTTTGTGCCAGTAGGGCAATGGCTGAGGATTCGCCGTGCTGCGGCGCGAATCTGATCATCACTCATCGGAAAACTGGCGGTCTCTAGACTGTCTAGGCGCTTCAGGAACCGTCCTCGCCGGTCGCGACGCGGAGCAGTTTCCTCAGGTAACGAGTTCTGTAAGCCATCCACGAGCCGAACGCTCGGCTGTGCAAGAGGTCGGTAAGGCGGAGGTTCATAAGTGGCATATGCGGCCCTGACCTTTGCGGCTAGTCGCGCATCTAGGGCCTGGGACGCCGATCCGGTGACGGGTAACGGGTGAGGCCGGTCGAAGCGCCTATTGACCACGAGGGTTGGGATTCGGTTTGGTAGCCAGCGATGGATTGGACGCATCCCAAATGCAGACTTAACGACTAGTGAGCGCCTAGTCACGCCAATTTGACCGCTAAATTTCCGTAAAAATTCCGTACGGAGATTGGGTTTGGCTAGGGCGGTTTCGGTAACACCGCGGATATTATAGTTATTTTTGGTGGGCGCGACAGGGATCGAACCTGTGACCCCTTCCATGTCAAGGAAGTGCTCTACCGCTGAGCTACGCGCCCCTATGGGAGGCGCGGAAGAATACTGGACTGAGTACGGGGCCGCAACCCCGAGACGCGAAACAGTTCGTTGCGGGACTGTCGCACGCGAAAGGTCCGCGCCTGGGTGCCTGTGCCCGAAGTGGGCGCTGCGCGCGCGAACCGGATACGATCAACCTTGGTTCGGCGTAGCCACGCTCGCCGTTTGTGTCTTTACGGGGGAGAGGCCGTTATGCGAGTTCGTTCGTCAATCTGGGTTGTCGCGTCAATGCTGTGCGTCAGTGCGTGGGCCGATGCGCCGGCGCCGGTAATGGCGGTCAAAAAGCCGGTCAAGGTCACGGCGGCAGACGCGGCCGGTCCGGTGTTCACGGGCAAGTACGCCGTGAAATCCGTCGACGGTCCCGACGGTCCGGCCACCGATGTGATCATGATGAAGTCCAAAGATCACCGATTCGAGGTGGGCCTGTACGAGGCCGGTCCCTCCGAGTCCGATATCGCCGCGTACGAGGACGACGAGTTCTTTTTTATACTCGAGGGCGCCATCACGCTGACCTCCGCCGACGGGTCGGTCGTCGCCGCCAAAGCCGGCGAGGGCGTCGCGATCCCCAAAGGCTGGAAGGGACATTGGTCGACGAAGGGCTATCGAAAGTACTACGTGACCTACGAGACGCCCGCAGCGAAATAAACGTGTAGCCGTCTCGGCGCGCCGCCTTCTCGTGGGAGGCGGCGCTTACGGCCAGAGTTCGATCGGCGGCCGCAGCCAGACGAGGACGCCGAGTACGGCAAAGACGGCGGCGGCGATCCCGTGTATCCATCGGGTCGGCAGGCGGCCGGCCAGACGATCACCGATCAGCACGGCCGGCACGTTGGCGATCAGCATGCCGACGGTCGTGCCGGCGACTACCCACACCACGGACGCGTAGCGCGCGGCGAGGGCGACCGTGGCGATCTGCGTCTTGTCGCCCATTTCCGCCAGAAAGAAGGCGACGACCGTGGTGCCCACGAGGCCAAAACGGCTTGTGGGTAAGGGCTCGTCGGTGTCGAGTCGATCCGGCACGAGGATCCAGACGGCCATTGCGAGAAAGGACACGGCGAGCCCGTAACGCAGTGCGACGGGTCCGACCGCGTGCACCACCAGTCGGCCAACGAGGCCGGCGAGGGCGTGGTTTACGAGCGTTGCGGCGAGGATGCCGACGATGATCGGCAGCGGTCGCCGATAGCGCGCGGCGAGTACGAAGGCGAGGAGTTGAGTCTTGTCGCCGATTTCGGCCAACGCGACGATGCCAGCCGAGACGAGAAAGGCTTCCATCGGCGGCAGCATAAAGAAACTTAAGGCCCGCTTCATCTTCGCGTCGTTATGATGCGGCGAACCGTCGGGAGGTTCATGTCCTCATTTCTGCGCCGCCGCTTCGCCGTCTTTGCCGTGCTGGCCGGGTTGTCGATGGCGACGTGCCTGCTCGTGGCCTCGACGTGGTCGACCTTCAGCCACACCTGGGATGAGCCGGAGCACCTCGCGGCCGGCCTGCAGTTGGTCGACACCGGTCATTACGACTACGACATCCAGCATCCCCCGATCGCGCGCGCCCTGATGGCCTTGGGGCCGTACCTCGCCGGCGCACGCTCGCAAGGGCTGCCGCCGCCGGACGGCAAGCCGGAGGGGATTGCGATCCTCTACGGGGAGGGTCACTACGATCGCTTTTTGGCGCTCGCGCGGGCCGGTACCTTGCCGTTTCTGCTGCTGTTATTGGCCGCGACGTACGGGTGGGCGCGAACGGTCACCGGGCCTGCCGGATCGCTCGTGGCCGTTGCGATCGTTGCCACGACCCCAACCGTCCTGGGTCACGCGGGGCTCGCGACGATCGATATCGCCGCGGCGGCTAGTTGCCTGTGGGCGGTGTACGCCTTTCGGGTGTGGCTGGAGCGCGGGCGCTACCGGGACGCGTTGATCCTCGGGGTGGCCGGCGGGCTGACGCTCGGCGTCAAAATGTCCGCAATCCCCTACGGCGGCATTGGGGGCTTGATCGTGCTGGCGTTGACGCTGTGGGACCGTCGTCGGGAACCGGCGCTCGGCGCACCGGTGGGGGCGCGGGCGTGGTGGCTCGGCTCCGTGAGTGCGCTGCTCGTGATGGCCGGTGTTTTGACCGTCGCCTACGGCGGGCGCTGGATCTATCTGACCGATCACATCCACCATTTCAATCAGGCCATCGGTTATCTCTTTGGCTACAAGAGCGGCGTGCTGCGTTGGCCGGCCTATGACTTCTTTGAGCACGTCCCCGTGCCCCTGGCCTTTCAGTGGTATCTCGGCGCGTTTCAGGCGATCACTGTCCACAACGACAACGGCCATCTGTCGTATCTCTTAGGTGACCTTCATCAGGGCGGCTGGCCGTGGTTTTACCTGCTCGCGTTGTCGGTCAAAACGCAATGGCCGTTGCTGTTCGGCGGTGTCTTTGGGCTGGGCTGGCTCGTGCGTGAGGCGTATCGGCAACGTCGCGCGACGTTGCTCACCGTACCGCTTATGAGCGCCGGGATCCTCTGGTTTGCGTCCGGCTACAGCCACATCAACATCGGCGTCCGGCACGTACTGATTACCTACCCGCTCTTGGCGGTCGGCGCCGCGGTGACCGCGATGGCGTTGTGGCGGCGCGTCCATGCGCGTGGCGTGTGGGGTGTTCTTGCGGCGGTCATTCTGGTGTCCGGGGTGATGGGTGAAGGGATCACGCTCGTGCGGACGTGGCCGGATTACCTCGCGTATTTCAACCCCTTTGCGCCGCACCCGGAACAGGTGCTCGTCGATTCGGATCTCGATTGGGGGCAGGACTTTAAGCGGCTGACCGCGCGGCTGGCCGCGTTGCACGTGCCGTCGATTTCACTCGGTTACCTCGGCACGGCCGACCTCACGCGAGAGCACTTGCCGCCGTACCGGCTGCTCACGAACTCCGAGGAGCGGGTGAGTGGCTGGATTGCGATCACAGCGCTCGCTCGGGCTTATACGCCGGGCCATTACGCCTGGTTGAACGCTTATCCCGTGCGCGAGCGGATCGGCCAGACGATCGATTTGTACTACCTCCCGCCGTCGCCGCGTTCGGTTGCGCCCTGACGCCGTTGGCGGCGAGAACGTGATCGCGGTCGCGGGCGGCGAATCCCATAAGTTTGGTAAACTGGGGCGTTTTTATTCGTTGAGGCCGCACCCATGCCCGTGATTACTCTGCCGGATGGCAGCCAACGTTCGTTCGACGCCGCCGTAACGGTGGCCGACGTGGCAGCCAGCATCGGCGCCGGTCTTGCCAAGGCCGCTATCGCCGGCCGCGTGGACGGGGTGTTGGTCGATACCTCGTATCGATTGGATCGGGACGTCACGCTCGCGATCGTGACCGATAAAGACCCGGCCGCCTTAGAGGTCATTCGCCACTCGACGGCTCATTTGCTCGCGCAAGCGGTGCAGGCGATCTACCCGAGTGCCCAAGTCACGATCGGCCCGGTGGTCGATAACGGCTTCTATTACGACTTTGCCTTCGAACGTCCGTTCACGCCCGAGGATCTGGAAAAGTTCGAAGCCAAGATGAAAGAGCTCGCCAAGGCCGATCACAAGGTTGAGCGGCGCGTCATGCCTCGCGACGAGGCGGTCACCTTGTTCAAGGGGATGGGCGAGCACTACAAGGCCGAGATCATCGCCAGCATTCCGGCGGACCAGGACATCAGTCTGTACGGGCAGGGCGACTGGTTTGACCTGTGCCGCGGCCCGCACGTGCCGTCGACGGGCAAGCTCAAAGCGTTCAAGTTGATGAAGGTCGCCGGCGCCTATTGGCGCGGCAACTCCGAGAACGAGATGCTGCAGCGTGTCTATGGCACGGCCTGGCGCAACGATCAGGAGTTGAAGGAGTACCTGACGCGTCTTGAAGAAGCCGAGAAGCGCGATCACCGCCGGATTGGCCGCGAACTGGGCCTGTTCCACCAGCAAGAAGAGGCGGTCGGCAGTGTGTTCTGGCACCCGCCGGGTTGGACCCTGTGGCGCGACGTCGAAACCTACATGCGCAAGCGGCTCGACCAGGCCGGTTATGTGGAGGTGAAGAGCCCCCAGCTGCTGGATCGCACGCTCTGGGAAAAGACCGGCCACTGGGACAATTACCGCGAGAACATGTTCATCGCCGAGTCCGAGCATCGCATGCTCGCCGTGAAGCCGATGAACTGCCCCGGTCACGTCCTCATCTACAAGCAGGGCATGAAGAGTTACCGCGATCTCCCGCTGCGCATCGCGGAGTTCGGCTCGTGCCACCGCAACGAGCCGTCTGGCGCGTTGCACGGCCTGATGCGCGTACGCGCGTTCACGCAAGACGACGCCCACATCTTCTGCACCGAAGACCAGATCAACGCGGAAACCGTGGCGTTCTGCGGCTTGCTGCAGTCGGTCTACGCTGACTTTGGGTTTACCGATGTGGCCGTGAAGTTCTCCGATCGTCCGGAAAAACGCGCCGGATCGGACGAAACCTGGGACAAGGCAGAGGGCGCGCTCAAGGCCGCGGTCGAAGCCGCGGGCTTGCAGTACACGCTTAACCCGGGCGAGGGCGCGTTTTACGGTCCGAAGCTCGAATTCGTGCTCCGGGACGCGATCGGTCGCGACTGGCAGTGCGGCACGCTCCAGGTGGACTTCGTGCTGCCGGAGCGGCTGGATGCGGAGTACGTGGCAGAGGACAACAGTCGCCAGCGCCCCGTGATGTTGCACCGCGCGATCCTCGGATCCTTCGAGCGTTTTCTCGCGATTCTGATCGAGCACCACGCCGGCAAATTCCCGACCTGGCTTGCGCCGACGCAAGCGGTCTTGCTCAACATCACCGACCGTCAGGCCGGTTTCGTGTCCGAATGTGCTGATTTCTTGAAAAATCAGGGGGTTCGGGTCGACAGCGACTTGCGCAACGAAAAGATCGGCTTTAAGATTCGCGAGCACACTTTGAGGCGGGTTCCGTTCCTCTTGGTGGCAGGGGACCGGGAAGCCGAGTCCCGCACGTTGGCCGTGCGCACGCGCTCGGGCAAGGATCTCGGTTCCATGACGCTTGAACAAGCGCTGGAGCTGATCCAGTCCGATATCGCGGGCCGCGGCCGTCATTCTTTGGAGGGTTGATTTATCTCTACTACGAAGCGCATACGGCGCAACGACGAAATTCTCGCGCCGTTGGTCCGGGTTATCGGCGACGATGGTTCGCAGGTCGGCGTGTTGAATCGGGCGGAAGCCCTGCAGTTCGCAGCCTCGCAATCGTTGGACCTCGTTGAGATTTCGCCGATGGCGGAGCCTCCGGTGTGCCGAGTCATGGACTTCGGCAAGTTCTTGTTCGAACAGAACAAGAAAGCCCACGCCGCGAAGCGCAAGCAGAAGCAGATTCAGGTCAAGGAAATCAAGTTCCGACCTGGAACGGATGAAAACGATTACCAGATCAAACTGCGTAACATCATCCGCTTCCTGACGGAAGGCGATAAGGCCAAGGTCACGCTGCGGTACCGCGGTCGTGAGTTGGCGCACCAAGAAGTGGGTCGCCGCTTGTTGGATCGCCTGTGCCAAGACCTCGCCGCGCACGCGGCCATTGAGCAGAACCCCCTGATGGAGGGTCGCCAAATGGTCATGATGTTCGGGCCCAAGAAGAAGTAAGGTTTACGGTTTGTAGACGCGGATGGCGACATCCGCGACACAAGTGACCGGTGCGACGGGTGCGAACCTGCGTGCCGGAACGCCCCCAGCGCCCTAAACGGGCTGTGAAGGGGTAACAAAAAGTGCCGGCGGGGGACCGACCGGTGATGGAGATTGCACGATGCCCAAGTTGAAGACCAACCGGGCTGCGGCGAAGCGTTTTCGCAAGACTGCGAACGGCTTCAAGCGCGGCCAGAGCCACAAGCGTCACATCCTGACGAAGAAGCCCTCGAAGCGTAAGCGCCAGCTTCGCTCCGGGAAGATGGTGCACGAGACCGATCTCGGTCGCGTGACGCAGCTGCTTCCGAACCACTAAAACGTCAGGAGATAAACCATGGCACGAGTGAAACGTGGCGTCATCGCCGGACGCCGTCATAAGAAGATTCTCAATAAGGCCAAGGGCTACTACAACGCGCGCCGCAAGGTGTTCCGCGTTGCCAAGCAGGCCGTCATCAAGGCCGGTCAGTACGCGTACGTCGGTCGTAAGCGTAAGAAGCGCGATTTCCGCGCTCTGTGGATTCAGCGTCTGAACGCGGCTGCCCGCGGTCACGGCCTGAGTTACAGCCGTCTCATCAATGGCCTCAAGATGGCGGGTATTGCGATCGACCGTAAGGCGCTCGCAGACATCGCCATGCACGAACCGGCCGCGTTCGGCGCGATCGTCGAGCAGGTCAAGGCGGCCTCCGCCGCAGCGGCGTAACGCCGTGGATCTCGGTAGTCTCGTCACCTCGGGTCTAGCCGAGATCCAATCCGCCGCGGATCTGATCGCTCTCGATCAGATCCGTGTGCGGTTGTTAGGAAAGAAAGGGGTGGTCACCGAGCAGCTCAAAGCGCTCGGGTCAATGGCCCCCGACGCGCGCCGCGAAGCCGGTGCGCTCATCAACCTCGCCAAGCAACAGCTCAACGATGCCATCGACACGCGCCACGCGGCGCTCGAGTCGGCGGCCGTGGCGGCGGAACTGGCCGCTGGCACCATCGATGTGACTTTGCCCGGTCGTGGCCGTCGTCCCGGGGCGTTGCATCCCGTGACCCGCACGCGCCAGCGGATCGAAGAGATTTTCCGCCGCGCGGGCTTTGTCGTCGCGGAAGGCCCCGAAGTCGAAGACGACTTCCATAATTTCGAAGCGTTGAACATCCCCGCCAACCATCCGGCGCGCGCGATGCACGACACCTTTTATTTTGGCGATGGACGCCTGTTGCGCACGCACACCTCGCCGGTGCAGGTGCGCGCGATGTTGGCGAATCCGCCCCCGCTGCGCATCATCAGCCCCGGGCGCGTCTATCGCTGCGATTCCGATCAAACGCACACGCCGATGTTCCATCAGGTCGAAGGCCTGGTGCTCGACGAGAACGTCAGCTTCGCGAATTTAAAAGCCATCCTGCAGGGCTTTGTCTCCGAATTCTTTGAAAAAGACCTCGAGATCCGCTTGCGGCCCTCGTACTTCCCGTTCACCGAACCGTCGGCCGAAGTCGATTGTCAGTGCGCGTTCTGCGAAGGCCGAGGCTGCCGTGTCTGTAAGCAGACCGGATGGCTCGAAGTCCTCGGGTGCGGTGTGGTGCACCCGAACGTCTTACGGAACTGCGGCATCGATCCGGAGAAGATCTCCGGCTACGCCTTTGGAATGGGTATCGAGCGCTTCTCGATGCTGCGCTACGACGTCAACGACCTGCGGCTCTACTTCGAGAACGACCTCCGGTTCCTGGGACAGTTCGGTCGCGCTTAACAGGGTGAGGGATCCGGAATGAAGCTGAGTCTCGACTGGCTCTCGGAATGGGTGCGTCTCCCGGCTGACGTGAACGCGCTCGCGCACGGCCTGACCATGGCCGGCTTTGAGGTCGAAGGGCGCTCGGTCGCCGCACCGCCGTTTACGAACGTCGTCGTCGGTTATATCCACAGCGCCGAGAAGCACCCTGAAGCGGACAAGCTACGGGTGTGCGATGTCGAAGGCGTGGACGGCGAGCGTCTGCAGATCGTCTGCGGTGCTCCGAACGCACGCGCCGGCATCAAGGTGCCGTTCGCGCGGGTTGGCGCTCAGTTGCCCAACGACATCGCGATCAAGAAAGCCAAGCTGCGTGGCGTGGAGTCGTTCGGAATGCTGTGTTCCGCGCGCGAACTCGGCTTGGGTGAGGGACACTCGGGGCTTCTGGAGTTGCCGGAGTCGTGCGTGATCGGCAGCGACGTGCGCACGGCGCTGTCGCTCGACGACACGGTGCTCGAGATCAATTTCACCCCCAATCGCGGCGACGCGCTGTCCGTCCTCGGCATCGCCCGTGAGGCTGCGGTGCTGACGGGCGGCGATGTGTGCCTGCCCACGATCGATCCGGTCCCCGCCGGCTCTGCGGCCGCATTTCCCGTTCAGATCGCCGCCACCGATGGGTGCGCGCGCTTTGCCGGGCGGGTCATTCAAGGACTCAACCCCGCGGCGCAGACGCCGTGGTGGATGCAAGAGCGTTTGCGCCGCGCCGGCCAACGCAGCTTAGGCCCACTCGTCGACGTGACGAACTACGTCATGCTGGAGCTCGGGCAGCCCATGCACGCCTATGACCTGCGCCGCCTGGAGGGCTGTTTGCACGTGCGCTGGGCCCGGGAGGGGGAGGTCTTGGAGCTGCTCGAGGGCACCACGATCCCGCTCGCCACCGACATGCTCGTGATTGCGGACGACGTGGCGCCGGTCGGTCTGGCCGGCGTGATGGGCGGCAAGAAAAGCGGCATTGCCGACGACACGACGGACGTCTTCTTGGAAGCGGCGTGGTTTCATCCGAATGCGGTCGCCGGACGTGGGCGGCGCTTTGGCGTGATCACCGACGCTTCGCAGCGCTTTGAGCGCGGCGTGGATCCGGAGGGGATCGTGCGCGCGATGGAGCGAGCGACCCAACTCTTGGTAGAGATGGCCGGCGGCACGCCGGGTCCGCTCGTGGTACAGGAGACCGCAGCGGCGCTGCCGGTGCGCGCGCCGATACCGCTGCGCGCGCGCCAAATCGAACGTTTGATCGGTGTCCCGATTGCGGCCGAGCGCGTCGCATCGATCCTGCAGGGGTTGGGGATGACGGTCGAGACGGTGGCGGAGGGCCATGTCGTCACACCGCCCAGCTGGCGGTTCGACATCGCGCAAGAAGCCGATCTCGTCGAAGAGGTCGCGCGCGTCTACGGCTACAACGCGATCCCGGCGATCGATGCGCCGATGCCGCAACGACCGGCGTCGGTCACGGAGACGCGGATTCCGATCCTGCGTTTCGCTCAGGCACTCGTCGACCTCGGTTACTTCGAGGCGATCAATTACACCTTTGTCGATCCAGCGCTGCAGCGGCGCTTGCATCCGGATGCGGCGGCGCTCGCGCTCGCCAACCCGATCTCCGCGGATCTCGCGGAGATGCGTGTCTCGCTCTGGCCGGGTCTGATTAAGGCGCTCTCGGAGAATGTGCGACGCCAGCAAGACCGCGTTCGGCTCTTCGAGCATGGCGCGAAGTTTGTCGTGCAAGACAATGAATTAAAAGAGATTAACGTCATTGCGGGCGTGGTCGCCGGTAGCGTCGATCCCGAGCAATGGGGTGTCACCGCACGGGCGGCGGACTTTTACGACGTGAAAGCCGACGTCGAAGCGCTGATTGCGCTCAACGGCGGCACCGATTGGTCGTTTGAAGCGGGCGGCTTGCCTTGTTTGCACCCAGGGCGCTCGGCGCGCGTACTACGCGCCGGCCGAGTGGTCGGGTATTTGGGTGAGTTGCACCCGGAGCTGACCCGTGCGTTGGATTTGCCCGCGTCGCCGTTCCTGTTCGAACTCGATGGGGACGCGCTCGCGGCCGCGGCCCTGCCCAAGGCGCACGAGCTCTCGCGCTTCCCGGCGGTGCGTCGCGACCTCGCGGTCGTGGTGGATGAAGCGCTGACTTTCAACCAGTTGCGCGAATCTGTTACTGTTGGACTTACGCAATGGCTGCGCGAATTCCGGGTTTTTGACGTCTATCGAGGGAAAGGCGTCGAAAATGGACGAAAAAGCGTGGCTTTGGGCTTGATTTTACAAGACAAAAACAAGACCCTTACCGACGCAGACGTGGACGCCGTGATGAACGGCATTCGCGAGCGTCTCGAAAGGGATTTGAAGGCCACTTTCCGAGACTGAAGCGTCTTCGGAACGGGAATCAACGATGGCACTGACCAAAGCAGAAATGGCTGAGGCGCTGTTTGATCAGCTGGGCCTCAACAAGCGTGAGGCGCGCGAGCTCGTGGACCTTTTCTTTGAGGAAGTCCGCTTGGCGCTGTCGAGTGGTGAGCAAGTGAAGTTGTCCGGCTTCGGTAACTTTGACCTGCGCGACAAGAACCAGCGTCCGGGTCGCAATCCGAAGACGGGCGAAGAGATTCCCATCAGCGCGCGTCGTGTCGTCACGTTCCGCCCGGGTCAGAAGCTGAAGGCACGAGTGGAAGCGTATGCTGGAACCAAGTAATAACGCGGAACTGCCGACGATACCCGGCAAGCGCTATTTCACCATCGGTGAAGTCAGCGACCTGTGCCTGGTGAAGCCGCACGTACTGCGTTATTGGGAACAGGAATTTCCCCAGCTCAAGCCAGTCAAGCGGCGGGGCAATCGTCGCTACTACCAACGTCAGGACGTGTTGGTCATCCGCCAGATTCGCAGCTTGCTCTACGATCAGGGCTTCACGATCGGCGGTGCGCGTCAGCGCCTCGCGGGCGATGAGGCGCGCGATGATGTTTCGCAGAGTCAGCAGATCGTGCGCCAAGTGCGCTTGGAGCTCGAGGAACTGCTGAAGTCGTTGCGTCGCTAGCAACGTTTAGCGGTGGTCGTGACGGCCATCATCGATTACAATTTCGTCTCTACGTTGCGGTTCCCGCAGCGTGCCTCCGGTCGGGGCGTAGCGCAGCCTGGTAGCGCACTTGCATGGGGTGCAAGGGGTCGAGAGTTCAAATCTCTCCGTCCCGACCAATTTAATCAAAGACTTAGAGAATTTTTTCCCGCAAAGGGGAAGTCTATTTTCGGGGCTGGGTACACTTTTGGGTACACTTTTCGGCCGATTAAATGCCTTCTGACCGATTCTTTTCGCTTCACAAAGCGTTCTTGGGTCCACCCAATCGCAGACTAGACACCCCCACAAGTGCGCGCGAGACGTCCAAAGTCGGTTCTGGGTACACTTTCGGGTACACCCGACCGGGATAGCCGACGCACCGATCAATTCTCGTTGCCGCTTAGCCGCCGCATATTAGCCTCACACGCTGCTAGGTCGCTCCTCGTCCAGCGCTTGCGCGATTGTTGTGCCACTCCCAACTTCAGCCCCGGGGGCAAGAGCCCGCGATCAACCCACAGGTCGATGCAACGGGGCGTCACGCCGAAATGTTTGGCTAGCTCGGATTTACGCAGATAGCCGGCGCAGTCTTGCTCTATGTCGCGATTTTTCGAGTGATTCATGGTGTTTTCCGTACTTAGTTGGAAGGCTGCGTATTCCACGTGATGGTGAACGGGGTTTCCACGGGAACGTGAACGGGGATTCCAGGGCATGGTGAACACGATTCCACGGGAACGTGAACACTTGG
>Ga0214202_1000055_pt1 | contig 54584 bp, 51 predicted proteins | sample TroBogEpilimnion_9_FD_153040 | JGI IMG/M metagenome (GOLD analysis project Ga0214202, IMG submission 153040) | Freshwater microbial communities from Trout Bog Lake, WI - 03JUN2009 epilimnion | ecosystem: Environmental > Aquatic > Freshwater > Lake > Epilimnion/Euphotic zone | place: Trout Bog...
CTTTTTACTGTCTATGAGTACTATTTATTTACATCTGTCCCGAAGGACTGGATGCTTTCACTTAGTACCCACAATTATCGGTTGACTAATTTTTAAAGAGGGGCTGACTTGTTTCTTACTTTAAAAAACTTTCAGCTAAGAGGTGAGACTATATCCCACTTTTTCAGGGTCGTCAACACTTTTCGTACTCTTTTATCTAAAAAGGCGTAAGTTTTTTCTGGCTTTCAAAATAAGATCAATGAAAACAATGATCTAGAAATCAAAAAAATATTTCGATATTTGAAAAAATTTAAGGGTTTTGGAGTATGAACACCTAAAAACGTCATTAGTCCCCTTATTTAACTCATCAAATGCAGTATTTTTACCACCTACTAGGGAAAACCCTGAAATTAATGCTAATTTCTGCTAAAATATTGCTATGCACAACAAATATGCGAACAATCACTTACCTGTACAGCCCTATTCGGCCAAGTACGCTGTACCTGTTCGCGAACTTCACGCTGGATACAGAGAAGAAATACTGAAGCATTTATTGCAACTCAATGATGAAGACAGGCGCTTGCGCTTTGGTACACAGACGCCTGATGAGGTAATTCGTCACTATGTAGAGCATCTTGATTTCAATAGAGACGTAATTTTTGGTGTTTTTGATGCAGATCTAAATCTCGTTGGCGTGGCGCATTTGGCTTATTTGCCGGCTCATAATGATCAGACCCACGCCGCAGAATTTGGCGTATCTGTCCTACCAGAAGGCCGCGGACAGGGCCTTGGGACTGCATTGCTTCAGCGTTCAGCAGTACATTCACGCAATACCCATGTTGAAACTCTCTATGTACATTGTCTTGCTAACAACAAAGCCATGATGCATTTGGCACAAAAAGCAGGGATGACTGTTGAGTTCGCCTATGGCGATGCTGATGCTTGCCTTAAATTGCCTCCAGCAAACCCCGCAACGATTGTAGAAGAGGTTGCCAACGAACAATGGGCTGGTATGGACTATGCGCTTAAAGAAAACCTTAAGCGCTCTAATGAAGCGTGGTGGTGGTTCTTAGGCAGACCCGGTCTCGTGCGTTAATTGATTATTTAGCTGATTGCCAACATTAATTTTTGTTGGGTGCACCACGCAATACCCAGCTAGCTAACAAAGACAAATCTGCATCACTCAACTTAGTGTTGGCAGGCATGGGCACAACGCCCCACGAGCCAGACCCCCCTTTTGCAATCTTGTTTTTTAAAAATACTTGGGCCTTTAAGTCACTCTTATATTTTTCGGCTACTGATAGAAAACTTGGGCCAACAATTTTTTTATTAATGGCATGACAACCTAAACAAGCGTTTTGTTTTGCAATCACATAAGCTGTTTCATCTTCAGAGCTCGCTTGTGCAGCAGCAATGAAATAAGCGAGCATTGCAAATAGAAAAACTATTTTTACAAACGCTCGCTTTTGTAACATCTCTGACTTGCAAAAAGTTATTGGAATTTAGGAGGGCTACTAGGTTGAGTTTGATCGGCCTTACCTTGTTTTTCTAATCTAAGTTTTTCTTCTTCAGTAATGATGTCAAAGTATGCGTAAACATCTTTTACGCCATTGGTATTGCTAGCCACCTTCTTGGCAATGGCCGCCTCGTTCTGAGTCAAAATTCCCATCAGGTAAACACTACTTCCTTCGGCAACAATCGCCATAGAATTTGATGGCAGCTGTTCAGTAAAGATCATTTGTGTTTTGATTTTTGACTCTAGATAAGAGTCGTTTGCACGCGAGGTGTAGCTGCTGTTTGGCCCAATTGCTAGCTCATTGAAGACTGTGCGCGCATTCTTCATAGCTTTTACATAGGCCCCCGCTTCGCCCTTGATATCTGCGTCCTTCACTTCACCGGTTAGCAAAACCTTTTGATTAAACGAAGTAACATTGATGTGTGCGTTATCACCAAATCGTTTTGCTAATGCATTCTCTGCCTCCAGCTCAATGCCTTTATCAATCGCCTGCACGGCTGCTGTACGGCGGTCTGCTGCAACTGATGCGCCAGCCGCAACACCACCTACAGCCAATAGACCACATGCACTTAATTGAGCCACTACTAGCAATGCAGTCAATAACTTAAAAGTTGAAGAAATTTTCATTTAAATATTTTCCGTATTGAAGCAATGATGGTTTTTAATCGAGCAGTAGATGGTCTACACCATCACATAGAGCATGGAGTAAAACTAAATGTGTTTCTTGAATGCGTGCAGTACGAGTTGATGGTGCGCACAAATGAATATCACCCTGATCCAAAAGTTGAGCAACCTTTCCGCCGCCATTACCAGTAAGCGCAATAATTTTGATGCCCATCTTTTTTGCAGCCTCAATTGCTTTTAGAACATTCTTTGAGTTTCCAGATGTAGAAATACCTAAAAGAATGTCGCCTTTTTTCCCGAGTCCACGAACTTGTTTGCTGAAAACTTCGTCATAGCTGTAGTCATTTCCAACTGCCGTCAGAATAGAGGTGTCTGTTGTGAGCGCAATCGCTGCTAATTCTTGGCGCTCTCTCTCAAATCGGCCCATTAACTCTGCAGCAAAGTGCTGAGCATCTGCTGCAGAACCACCATTACCGCAGGCCATTACCTTCCCGCCAGCGCGCAAGCAATCGACCATTGCCAAAACACCCTTGGCAACAGATTCAGGCAGCACCTTTTCGGCTTCTTGCTTTACGGCAATACTATCCAGAAAATGCTGGGAGGCGCGTTTGCGCAAACGTTCGTTAATCTCTTTTTCCATAACAATATTATGCGCTAAAGATGCCCTCATTTCTGTAGCATTCGGCCCATTTCAAAAGCAACGTATTCTCTTGGTAATTATTTAACTTTTTGTAGGTAGCTGTATGGAACTTAGCTCAATCGATTTCTTAGAACGGCAGGACCTACCTGCTGGGGCGCTATATATGGTTGCCACACCCATCGGCAATCTGGGAGACATTACTTTGCGCGCCCTCCATGTCTTAAATGCTGTTGATGGCATTGCCTGCGAAGACACACGTCATAGCGCTGCATTACTTGGGCAATTTGGCATTCACAAAAAATGTTTGGCCCTGCATGAGCACAATGAAATCAGTGGCGCTCAATCAGTTATTCAGCATCTTTCCAATAATGAGCGTTGGGCTTACATTTCTGATGCTGGCACTCCAGGCGTATCAGACCCCGGCGCAAAGCTAGTCAATGAAGTTCAAAAAGCAGGGCTGCGAGTCATCCCAATTCCTGGTGCAAGCGCAGTCTCTAGCGCCATCTCCGCTGCAGGATCTGTAATGCATAGCTCAGAGGGCCGCTTTCAATTTTTAGGTTTTTGGCCGAATAAAACTAAAGAGCGCGATGACTTCATTCAAGATATTTCTAGCAGCAAAAAAGCCAGTGTCTTTTTTGAATCTCCACACCACATCAAAGAAACTCTAGCATTACTTGCGAATAAATTAGAGTTCGATCGTCAACTATTGATTGGTCGTGAACTCACTAAAAAATTTGAGCAGCTCGTCTCTCTTAAAGCGCAAGAGGTTGTGAACTGGTTAGAGGGCGCAGAGAGTTTAAAAGGTGAATTTGTAATCGTGGTGGCAGGGCGCGCAGCCAATAGCGATGAGGCACCGGAGCATTCAGCTCTCTTACTATGGGCTAATGCCTTGAGCCCTTACATGGGCAGTAAAGAAATTGCTGCCGTTCTATCACAAACTTTAGGTCTCACAAAAAAAGAGGCCTACCAAATTGCCCTTGATGCAAAGAATAGCTAAGCAGAAGTAAAAAAGCTGGCACGCAGCCAGCTTTTAAATAAGTAGGAATGGTTTATTTCGAACCAGCAGCAGGCGCATCAGACGCGCTTGCATCTTTGAAATTTAATTGGGCCACTGGCTTAATGAGCTCATCAGCAGATGCCGCAGAATCACTCCGCTTGCCGTTGTTAACGAATACCATCAGCAACAAAATAATGATGAGTGGCACAAAAAAACTTGCGAACACCATGATGATGAGTTGTTTTGGGGACTTAATCAGATTTCCGTGCTCGCTGCTCATAAGAATTTATCGTTCGACAAGTTTTAGGGTTGTTTTACCGAGATTATAACTAGAGACTAGGGCCATAGGCACTTACAATAGGGGCAACTAGTTTTCACTAGCGCCCGTAGCTCAGTGGATAGAGTATTGGCCTCCGAAGCCAAGGGTCGCAGGTTCGATTCCTGCCGGGCGCGCCAAAAATCAAGGGGTTTTTGATCTGCATCATGCGGAAAATCACAAAAACCGCTATCATTTGCATCTAACTTATTGATTCTTATCGTGTCTACACATCTAAATTCAGCCCTTTCAGAGCCCTCTTTAACTAATCCTTTGCCGCCAGAGGCGCCATTACCGCATCGAAAGATCATTCGAAGCTGGTTAATTCCGATGGCACAAGGTGAGACTGGGCGAGCAATCATGCTCCTGGTGGTCGATGCCCTCTTATGGATGGGATGCATTGCAGGAACCATTTTTGTAGAGAGCCTCCTGCTCAAGATTATTTTTGGTCTCGTTGCTGGCTTTGTCACGGGTCGCATTTTTATTTTGGGTCATGATGCCTGCCATCAAAGCTTTACCCCCAATCGTGAACTCAATAAGGTGTTAGGTCGCATTGCATTCTTGCCATCACTCACTCCATATAGCTTATGGGACGTTGGTCATAACGTTGTGCATCACGGACAAACTAACTTGAAGGGCTTTGACTTTGTTTGGGCGCCTTTATCAAAATCAGAATATGACGCGCTTCCCTCATGGCGTAAGGCCCTAGAGCGCCTTTACCGCAGTGGCTGGGGTCCTGTCCTCTATTACCTTATTGAAATTTGGTGGAGACGCGAGTACTTTCCGAACGCAAAAAACAAGCCGGGTGATCGCCCCATCTTTTTAAAAGACAATTTGTTAGTGACTGCATTTGCCATCGTGTGGATTGCTTGCTTGATTGCCGGAGCAATTGCTACTGACCAATCTGTTTGGATTGGCTTGATCACTGGTTTTGCGGTTCCCTTCCTTTTTTGGAATGGCATGATCGGATTTGTAGTCTACGTCCACCACACCCATCCAAAAGTATCTTGGTACGACAAAAAATCGGAGTGGTTACGCGCCCAGCCGTTTGTTTCAACAACAGTTCATCTGACTTTTGGCTGGATTTGGGGCAAATTAATGCATCACATCATGGAGCATACCGCTCACCATGTAGACATGAGCGTACCCCTATATCGCCTGCCCGAAGCCCAGCAAACCCTTGAAACTATCCTTCCAGAGCGTATTTTTATAGAAAAGTTCTCTTGGAGCTGGTATTTCGATACTGCGCGCAAGTGCAAGCTTTATGACTTTGAAAACAAGGCGTGGCTAGACTTCGATGGTAATAAGACGGCTGATTCTGTCCGAGTTGTACTGAGCCCAGCTCCAGTAGTACAAAACGGGTAAAATAGTCTCCTGTATAAAGAATTGCCTTACCCGGATTGCCCATGACTACCTCGACTCCAGCCGCTACCCAAGACACTTCTCAGAGCCTAAAATTCTGCTCCTCTTGCAGTCGTGAAAAACGACTCGAGGGCGGGACATGGATTCCGACAAGTAATCGTAAGCAACGCTGGATCTGCGCTAGCTGTTTATATAACCGTACACACCGCACCGGTTCGGCAAAAACCTAATTTCATTTGCAGCAAAAGTTTTATGCGCCATCCCCAACGTATGGGTTAGTTTTACGTTCCTGACCAAATGTCGACATCGGTCCATGTCCGGGAACAAATTGCACATCATCGCCTAAGGGCCATAACTTTGTTTTGATCGCATTAATTAAATCCGCGTGATTGCCACGCGGAAAATCGGTTCTACCAATTGAGCCCGCAAACAAAACATCGCCAACAATTGCAAGGCGATCTTCCTTGTCAAAAAATACAACGTGTCCTGGTGTGTGGCCAGGGCAATGAAACACCTCAAGATCAACATTACCAACTTGAACGTGATCGCCATCATTTAACCAACGATCTGGTTCAAAAACTTTGGCGTGCCCAAAACCAAAACGTACTGTTTGTTCTGGCAGCTGATCAATCCAAAAACGCTCTTCTTCTTGCGGCCCCTCAATAGGCACACCAAGATGATCGGCCAAGTCTTTAGCAGCAGCGCAATGATCAAGGTGCCCATGGGTCAGCAAAATCCTCTTAACATTTCCGCTCATCTGCGAAACACCTTCAAGGATTTTTTCTATATCTCCGCCTGGATCTACTACAGCTGCATCTCCAGTCTCTTGGCAAACCAAGATTGAACAATTTTGCTCATAGGGCGTTACAGGAATAATTCCTAATTTAATCGGCATAGATCGAAAACTGTAAAGTAAATCATTTGAAGAACGCTAGTTTATTAGAGTCGGCATAAAATGCAGCTAAAGGATAAACAATGAATAGCCAAGATACTTTTAAATTTGCAGAAACCCATGAATGGGCTGATCAAGAGAGTGATGGTCTGATTTGGGTTGGCATTAGTAATTATGCGCAAGAGGCGCTGGGTGATGTCATGTTTTTTCAAGCCCCAAAACTTGGGCAGCAAGTAAAGCAGGGCGAAGCCATCGCCGTGATTGAGTCCGTAAAGTCAGCCAGCGATATCCATGCCCCCGTGAGCGGAGAAATTGTTGCGCTCAACGATGAGGTAGATGCATCACCAGAAATCGTCAATGCAAATCCATATGGTGTTTGGTTGTTCAAAATCAAACCAACATCCGATGACATCCTTATTGCGGAACTAAATCAGTTACTAAGTCCAGAAAAATATAGCTCAGGACCTGGTGCCCCATAAATCACGTGGATTAGATCGAAATAGGGTCGCGCTCAATAAGCCAACGAATACGGCCCTCTTTACTAATCCTGCCTTGAGAATGCGCTCGCAAATAACAATCTATCACCTCTAAAATCTCTTGTAAATTTTTACGGCCCTCTGACTCTACAAGCAATTGCGCGCGCTCTGATCCAGCCACGCGCATTACCACCTTAGGTACCGGATCATAGACCCTAAGTCCAGTGAATATATGGCCTTGAGCCCTTAAATACTCTTTTAGGCCGCCTAAAAACTGGATCGCCTTGTCAAGGCTTTTTGCTTCAGCGTGTATCAAGGCCTGATAGGCAAAAGGAGGTAAGCCAGCCTCTTTTCTGTCATTAGCCGTAAAGGATAAAAAACCATCTACATCATGGCGCAGCAAAAACTGAAAAACTGCCGCCTCCGGATACTGGGTTTCGATATAAATTGCGCCCCCTGTTTCACCATCTTTATTTGAACGTCCGGCACGTCCCGCAACTTGAACTAGCTGAGCAAACAACCTCTCCGCAGCCCTAAAGTCCTGAGAGAACAACCTGCTATCTGCATCAAGCACTGCAACCAGTCCGATATTTTGATAATCATGGCCCTTGGCGATCATCTGGGTACCAACCACAATATCGATATTGCCCCCATGTATCTCCTGAAAGAGTGCTTCCGCGCCCTTACTTTTTCTGCTTGAATCAGTATCGACTCTTAACACCCTAGCATCAGGCCACATCTCTTCAATAGAATCTTCAATTTTTTGTGTGCCTTGTCCCAATCCTGTCAAATCAATGTTTCCACATTCAGGGCAATGATCAGGAATAGATTTAACCAGACCACAATGATGACAACTTAAGAGTGTTTTTCTGCCTAAAGCACCTGCTTTATGAAGCACCATATACGAAGTACATTGCTCACATTTAGAAAGCCATGAGCATGCACTGCAACTAAGAACGGGCGCATAGCCGCGCCGATTAATCAGTATCAGACTTTGTTGTCTATCTGATAAATTTTTGCTGACTGCGTTAGCAAGTATTTTTGTAATGAGGTTTTTAGTTTTGGGCTTTTCTAGATCGCCTGGACTAAATTGGGTTTGCGGATCACGTGTATTGATCAAATGGACTTGAGGCAAGCTCGCGCCCTGGGCGCGCTGATCTAAGCGAATATATTCATAGCGCCCAGCCTTTGCAGCCATCCAAGTTTCCAGGGAAGGGGTAGCAGACGCTAATAAAATAGGAATCTTGAGATCGTGGGCGCGCCAGACAGCCAAATCACGTGCAGAGTAACGAATACCATCTTGCTGTTTATATGATGGATCATTCTCCTCATCCACAACGATTGCACGTAGATTTGGTAATGGAGTAAGCGCAGCCAAACGTGTGCCTAAAATAATTTGGGCTTTGCCTGTCATTGCTTCATACCAAGCAATGCCTCTTACTTTTTCACTCACACCACTGTGAAGTACAACCATTTTCTTATCTGGAAAATATGCGCGTACTCTTCTCTCTAATTGTGGTGTTAAATTAATTTCAGGAACTAAAACCAAAACTTGTGCGTTTGCATCTTCTAGGAATCCGCTCAGCCAATTTAAAAATACTGCCGTTTTCCCGCTGCCGGTTTGCCCTTGCAATAAGATTGCCTTGAACTCACCGGAGGAAAAAGTACGCAGCCTATCTAGGGCAATTTTTTGTCCTTCATTTAAATTGCCCTCATCAATAAATCCCTCGACTTTTCCCGGTTCGCTTTTTTTCTTTTTCTTTTCTTCATTCACAGCTATTTTCTTAGGAATCTTTTCCCAGTCCTCCGACTTCTTCCACATCTGTGGAATAGTGGGGATGATGGTTTCACCAAGTGCGTGAATGTAATACTGGCTCGCAAAATTCAACAGGCGTAAAGCTGCAGGATCTAAAGGAGGGAGTGGGGAAGTTCTTGTCACCTCTTTTAATTTCGAAATATCATAATCAGAGTGAGCGCTTACTTTTATGATTACTCCAACCAGAATGCTGCGCCCAAAAGGAACCTCGACGATGCTGCCTACTTGTGGCCTACCACCCAGAGACTCTTCGTTCCACAAGTAGTCAAAGCCCTGAGAAAGGGGTTTGTCAACAACGACCTGTACAACGGTGGGAGAGGGCATGGTTTACTTTAAATCTCTTATTGCTTGTGGATAAGTCTGTGGATATCATCGGATGATTCTGATATATCAGCTAAATTATGAGCTTACAGCTTTTGCACTCTTTTAAAGCTTTTTTATTATTTTACTTATAAATCAATAATTTAAAGAGATATTCGAAAGTGAATTTTCATCTTTAATCGCAATCTCACTGAATTTCTGATTTGACTACTAACTGTGCATAACTTTCGTTAAAATTCGCAGTAGCAAGTTAGCATTCACTCAGCATTATGACTTAGTCCTAAGCGACCTAGAGTGGTTTATGACAGCTTCGGCAAGAGCTGTCACATTATCTGGTGGAGTGAATTGAGAAATACCGTGGCCCAAATTAAAAATGTGGCCATCCAAAGGATGTAAACCAGATTTGAGGGCTGGGGCACTGGCCAAATCATCGAGAAGAGAGTTGGCTTGCTCTGCAATGTCTTTTGGCTCCGCAAATAGGATGAGCGGATCTAAATTGCCTTGGATTGCCAATGGTTTGTTAATGGCAAGCAATTCCTTTCTGGCGCGACTTAATGACATCGTCCAATCAAGAGCAATAACGTCAGCCCCAACTTGAGCCATATCATTTAACCAAATTGCACCGCCCTTGGTGAACATAATCACCGGAATTTTTTTGCCCTCATATTCCCCGGGCAATAAAGCGATTACTTTTTGCATCGATGCCAAAGACATCTTTTGATACCAACCGTCTGGAAGCATTCCGCCCCACGTATCAAAAATCATTAAAGCCTGCGCGCCTGCTTTCATTTGCTCTATCAAATAATCGGCTACCGATTGCGCATTGATATCTAAAACATGCTGCATGAGATCTGGGCGACTAAACATCATCGTTTTAGCATGACGAAAATCGTCCGCGCTTGAGCCATCAATCATGTAACAAGCCAGTGTCCATGGGCTTCCGGAGAAACCAATTAATGGAACTCGTTGCTTACCATCTTGTATAAGCGCCTTACGAATTTCAGAAACTGCATCAAAAACATATTTGAGCTGGTCCATATCAGCAACACGTAGTTTCTTAACATCCTCTTCGGTACGCAAGGGACGATCAAAGCTTGGGCCTTCACCTGTGGTGAATTTCAAACCCAAACCCATTGCATCAGGAATGGTCAAAATGTCTGAGAATAAAATTGCGGCGTCCAATGGATAGCGATCCAAAGGCTGAAGTGTCACCTCAGTAGCATAAGAAGGGGTTTTAGCAAGCCCTAAAAAACTACCCGCCTTTGCACGGGTTGCATTGTATTCGGGGAGATAACGGCCAGCTTGACGCATGAGCCAAAGCGGTGTTTGATCAACCGCTTCGCCCAGGCAGGCCTTTAAAAACCGATCATTTAACAACAAGCGGATAACCAGCTATTATTTTTTACGACGGAAACGCGCAATTGCAGCCAACTGTGCAGCAGCCATTGCAAACTCGGATTGGGCCAATGCCAAGTCAAAGTCAGTGCCGCGATTTTGCATAGCCTCTTCAGCGCGCTTCTTAGCTTCAATTGCTTTGGCCTCATCAAGATCATGGCCACGTATAGCGGTATCTGCTAATACAGTTACGTGATCTGGCTGAACCTCTAAATAGCCACCAGCCACGAAAACAAACTCTTCATCACCATCAGATTTTTCAATCCGAACAGAACCTGGCCGAATACGTGTAATCAATGGAATGTGGCCGGGCATTATGCCGAGCTCACCGCTTTCGCCAGGAAGCGCAACAAACTTGGCTTCACCGCTGAAAATGGAGCGCTCAGCACTCACAACGTCGACGTGTATGGTTGACATATTTTCCCTAGATTAAAGCTTCTTAGCTTTCTCAATGGCTTCATCAATTGAGCCCACCATGTAGAACGCTTGCTCGGGTAAATGATCCAACTCACCGCTACAAATCATTTTAAAACCACGAATAGTTTCTTTCAATGGAACGTATTTACCTGGAGAGCCAGTAAAGACCTCAGCAACGTGGAAAGGCTGGGACAAGAAGCGCTGAATCTTACGAGCACGTGATACGGCTAATTTGTCTTCTGGTGACAATTCGTCCATACCCAAAATCGCAATAATGTCGCGCAATTCTTTATAGCGCTGCAAAGTCATCTGAACATCACGAGCAACTTCATAGTGCTCTTGGCCAACCACTTGTGGATCTAGCTGACGGCTAGTTGAATCCAATGGATCAACCGCTGGATAAATACCCAATGCAGCGATATCACGTGACAACACAACGGTGGAGTCTAAGTGTAAGAAGGTTGTAGCAGGGGACGGATCGGTCAAGTCATCCGCAGGAACATAAACGGCCTGAATAGATGTAACGGAACCAGTCTTAGTAGAAGTAATACGCTCCTGTAATTTACCCATCTCTTCAGCCAAAGTAGGTTGGTAACCCACAGCAGAAGGCATACGGCCTAGCAAAGCAGAAACTTCAGTACCGGCCAATGTGTAACGGTAGATGTTGTCAACGAAGAACAAAATATCACGGCCTTCGTCACGGAACGCTTCAGCCATTGTCAAACCAGTCAACGCAACGCGCAAACGGTTGCCAGGAGGTTCGTTCATCTGACCAAACACCATCGCCACTTTGTCGATAACGTTAGATTCCTTCATTTCGTGGTAGAAGTCATTGCCTTCACGAGTACGCTCACCAACACCGGCAAACACTGACAAACCAGAGTGCTGCTTAGCGATGTTGTTAATCAATTCCATCATGTTCACGGTCTTACCAACGCCAGCACCACCGAACAAACCAACCTTACCGCCCTTAGCAAACGGGCAAACTAAGTCAATAACCTTAATACCAGTTTCGAGAAGGTCTACAGAAGGGGAAAGCTCATCAAACTTAGGCGCTGGCTGGTGAATGGCGCGACGCTCTTCAGTTGCAATTGGACCTGCGTCATCAATTGGGCGGCCCAAAACGTCCATGATGCGGCCCAAAGTTGCCGGACCGACAGGAACTGAAATCGGACTACCAGTAGATTTCACTTCCATGCCACGACGCAAACCATCGCTTGCGCCCATAGCAATGGCGCGAACTACGCCATCACCAATTTGTTGCTGAACTTCAAAGGTCAGGCCTTTTTCAGCAAATGATTTTTCGCCGCTTTCAACTAATGTCAACGCATCATAAATGTTTGGCATTTTGTCACGTGGGAACTGAATGTCCACCACTGGACCGATACATTGCACGATATTTCCGTTACTCATCGCATTTCTCCGCTTTTAATTCCTGAATTCTTTCGTATTCCTAAACGCTGACCGCTTAAACCGCAGCCGCTCCGCCAACAATTTCTGACAGCTCTTTAGTAATGGCAGCCTGTCGTGTCTTGTTGTAATCCAATTGCAATTCGCCAATTACGTTCTTCGCATTATCTGAAGCGGCCTTCATAGAGACCATACGCGCAGACTGCTCAGAAGCCATGTTTTCAGCAACCGCCTGATAAATCATGGCCTCAACGTAACGCTTGAGCAGGCCATTCAAAATCGACTCTGCATCAGGTTCGTAGATGTAATCCCAAGAATTTCCTGTTTTCTCTTGTGGGGTCAATGCTTCTGGCTCCAGAGGCAAGAGTTTTTCTAAAACAGGCTCTTGTTTCATAGCATTTACAAAGCGGGTATATGCCAAATAAAGAGCATCAATCTCGCCACGCTCGAACGCTTCTAATTGGGTAACAATTGTGCCAATCAAAACATCCATATGTGGTGTGTCACCAATTTGGATTGTTTGAGAAATCAATTTTGCTTTTGAGCGGTTTAAAAATTGCAAACCTTTTGAACCGATAGCGGTATACGCAATCTCAATATTTTTTTCCTGCAAATCACGCACTTGGTTTGCAATCAAACGCAAAACGTTAGTATTTAAACCTCCGCATAAGCCTTTGTCAGTTGTAACCAAAATCGTGCCAACTTTCTTCACTTCGCGAGTTTCCATGTAAGCTGGGCGGAACTCAGGATTTGCTTTTGAAAGATTGGCAACAACCTCACGAATTTTTTCAGCATATGGGCGTGCATTACGCATGCGCTCCTGGGCACGCCGCATCTTGGATGCGGCGACCATTTCCATTGCCTTCGTGATCTTGCGCGTGTTTTGTACGCTCTTGATCTTAGATCGTATCTCTTTTGTGCTTGCCATGATTTATGCGAACCCTCTTAAAAAGAGGCAGAACGCTTGTAATCCTCAATAGCGGCGCGCAAAGTAGGCTCGTCATCTTTGCTCAAGTCTTTGGTTTCTTCTATACGCGCAACTAAGTCAGCGTACTTAGATTTCAAATGATCTTGCAAACCTTTTTCGAAGGCCAATACATTTTTTACTTCGAGATCATCAAAGTAACCGTTGTTCACAGCGTAGAGTGAAGCAGCCATTTCCCAAACCTGGAGCGGCTTGTATTGAGCTTGTTTACACAATTCAGTAACTCGGCGACCGCGCTCGAGCTGCTTACGGGTTGCTTCATCAAGGTCAGATGCGAACTGAGCAAACGCTGCCAATTCACGATATTGCGCTAAGTCGGTACGGATACCACCAGACAATTTCTTAATCACCTTGGTTTGTGCAGCACCACCAACGCGGGATACAGAAATACCAGCGTTAATCGCAGGACGCACACCAGCATTAAACAAGTCAGTTTCCAAGAAGATCTGGCCGTCAGTAATCGAAATTACGTTAGTTGGAACGAATGCAGAAACGTCACCAGCTTGAGTTTCAATAATTGGCAATGCAGTCAAAGAACCGGTTTTACCTTTTACTGCACCGTTGGTGAACTTCTCAACGTATTCAGCGCTTACGCGAGCAGCGCGCTCGAGCAAACGTGAGTGGAGGTAGAAAACGTCGCCAGGATAAGCTTCGCGGCCTGGTGGGCGACGGAGCAACAAAGAGATTTGACGATAAGCAACCGCTTGCTTGGTCAAGTCATCATAAACAATCAAAGCGTCTTCGCCGCGATCGCGGAAGTACTCGCCCATGGTGCAACCTGCATATGCAGAGAGGTACTGCATTGCTGCAGACTCAGAGGCGCTCGCTGCAACAACAACGGTGTACTCCATTGCGCCCAATTCTGTGAGCTTACGAACAACGTTAGCAATAGTAGAAGCCTTTTGACCGATCGCCACGTAAACGCAATAAACGCCTTTACCTTTTTGGTTAATGATTGCGTCAACTGCAACCGCTGTCTTACCTGTTTGACGGTCACCAATGATCAACTCACGCTGACCACGACCAATTGGAACCATTGCATCAATCGCTTTCAAACCAGTTTGTACCGGTTGACTAACAGATTGACGTGCGATAACGCCAGGTGCAACTTTTTCAATAAAGTCAGTTAACTTAGTATTGATTGGTCCTTTGCCATCAATCGGCTGACCGAGTGCATTTACAACGCGCCCAAGCAATTCTGGGCCGACTGGAACTTCCAAAATACGGCCAGTACATTTAACTGGGTCGCCTTCTTTAATGTGGGTGTATTCACCCAACACTACGGCACCAACAGAATCACGCTCAAGGTTTAATGCGAGGCCGATAGTGTTGTTAGGAAACTCCAACATTTCGCCCTGCATAACACCTGACAAGCCATGTACGCGGCAAATACCGTCGGTCACTGAAATAACAGTGCCTTCGTTGCGAACTTGGGAGTCAACGCCCAATTCGCTAATTCGGCTTTTGATCAGCTCGCTGATCTCGGAAGGGTTGAGTTGCATTACTTACTCCTGGGTCTTATTTCGTATGTTCTTAATAGGGATCACTTATGCGCCAAGACTTGCTTGCATTTGAGCTAACTGGGCCTTAACTGAACTATCCATTACTTCATCGCCAACTTGAATGCGAACTCCGCCAATCAATGCTGGATCAACTTGAATAGTTGGGCGCAATTCTTTGCCCCCAAAGCGCTTCTTCAAACTTGACAATAAATCAATTAGCGCGGAACCCTCTAAAGGGAATGCGCTGGTAATTGTTACTTCTGCTGCACCTTCGCTCTGATTCTTCATTGCCTCAAATTGATGAGCAATTTCGGGAACGGCTGCTAAGCGGTGGTTTTGATTCACAAGATTTAAAAAGCTAGCGACCTTAGGATCAAGCTTGGTTTTCACCATGCCAGAAAGAAGCTTACTCAAATCATCAGCGGATACTTTTGGGTTGTTTGATAACGCAGCAATCTCTGGCAAAGCAGCAAGCTGCGCCAATTCGCTTAACTGCTCCAAACAACCAGCGAGCTCAGCTTGCTTAGCACTTTGAAAAAGCGCTTCCGCATAAGGACGTGCAATAGTGGCTAAATCAGCCATATCAAAGTTCTGCCTTTAATTGGTCAAGTAGTTGGCCATGCGCTTTTGCATCAACTTCACGACGCAAAATTTGCTCAGCGCCTTTAACGGCAAGAATGGCAACTTCGGCACGCAGCACTTCACGTGCACGTGTAACTTGTTGATCAGCATCTTGCTTAGCTTGAGAAATAATTCGAGCAGCTTCAGCTTGTGCATTTGCACGAATTTCTTCGGCTGACATTTGTGCACGCTTTTCCGCCTCGGCAACTCGTTGAGCGCCTTCTTGGCGAGCTTTATTTAATTCTTGCGCAGCTTCATTGCTGGCCAATGCAAGTGCCTCTTTACCACGATCGGCAGCAGCCAAACCATCAGCAATTTTGCTTGAACGCTCATCTAACGCCTTTACCAGTGGCGGCCACACAAAGCGTGCAACAACCCACCATAAGACGAAGAAAACGATCATTTGCGCGAATAGGGTCGCGTTCAGATTCACGATATTCCTTTCAGTATTGTTGAGAACAATTGGATGACCTTTTGATCATCCACGCCAAAACAATTACTTAATAACTGCGAGCAGTGGGTTTGCGAAAGCAAACAACATTGCAACACCAACGCCGATCAAGAACGCAGCGTCGATCAAACCGGCCAAAAGGAACATCTTGGTTTGCAACTCGTTGATCAATTCGGGTTGACGGGCTGCACCCTCAATGAACTTGCCACCCATGAGGCCAATGCCCAAACAGGCTCCTAATGCTCCGAGGCCGATGATGAGGCCAATACCGATAGCGGTTAGTCCTTGAATGTTGGCTAAGAATGCTTGCATGTTTACTCCTAAGTATTGAAAGTGAGGTTAAAAATAAAACGGTTAATGGTGACTATGAGCTTGGCCGATGTAAACCAAGGTCAACATCATAAAAATAAAGGCTTGCAACAAAATAACTAAAATGTGGAAGATTGCCCAAGCAGAGCCAGCAAGTACGTTGCCAACGAAGCCAAGCATGTAGAGGTCAAAATTAAAAGTCCACATACTTCCTAAGAGGGCAATTAACAAAAAGATCAATTCACCCGCGTACATATTGCCAAAAAGTCGCATCCCCAAGGAAACACCTTTAGCAACATATTCAATGATGTTTAAGACAAGGTTGAATGGCATGAGATACCACTTAGCACCAAATGGGGCTGAAATCAGTTCATGAGCAAAACCGCCCAGACCCTTAACCTTGAAGCTATAAAAGAAAACTAACAATAAAACCGAGAAAGATAATCCCAAGGTGGCATTCAAATCTGTGGTTGGGACAATTTTGTGATGAGGTACATGTACCCCAAAGCCACCAATGAACTGATTGACGCCATAAATCCAGTCCACCGGAACAAGGTCAAGTGTATTCAAAAGAATAATCCAGCAGAAAACGAATAGTGCTAGCGGGGCGATGTAGCTACGGTCGCCATGGACAATTCCCTTTGACTGGGTTTCAACCATATCTACGAGCATCTCAACCAAACATTGAAAACGGCCTGGAACACCTGGTGAAGCTCTACGAGCGGCAATTACCAATAACAAAACCGCCAATAAGCCCATTAGGCTTGTCCAAAACATCGTGTCTAGATTTACAACGCTAAAGTCAATAATGGAGGATTGCGCACCGCCAGTAGTGTTGAGGTTTTGCAAATGCTCTGCAATGTATGCAGTGGGTGTAAGCGGTTCGCTAGCCACGTGATGGGCCGCTTCTGCTGCTGCGTTAACTTCGCTAGACATCTATTACTTGTCCTTGTTTATTTGCTACTTGTCACTTCCAAAACCACGCCAGCAGATAACACTTAATCGTAGCTAAATAAGTAACAAGCAACGGGATCCAATTCAAATCAGGCTGCTTTAGGGCAAAGCCTATGAACAAAGCTATGGTTGCTAGGATTTTTATAAATTCACCAGAAACCAGTGCCGCCAAAAAGCCGCCGGGGCTGGATTTGACACTCTTTTTTGCCGCCTCAATGCGCATCAAAAACAACGCGGAAGGCAAAAATCCAATCAAACCGCCTACTAAAGCCGAATAAGTATAAACGCTTTTGTCAGCTCGACCCGAAAATACATAGCAAGCAGCAGCAATTAATAGGGTAATAGCTACCTGACTTAAAACAATCCACCATGAGTTAATTGAAGCGAAGCTGTGTGGTTTTGCTTGACGCAATGCATCCATTTCCCCCTTGCTAAGCTTTTTGAAAGAATCTTCATCAATCTCATCCCACTCAGAAGTCGTGATTGGCTGCTTTTTATTCACAAAATTCATTTCGGCAAGGTCGCTAGTCAGCGGCAATACCCAACTTTTTTAATAAGGAATCGAGCTCATCAAATTGGCTAAAACGAATGCGCAACTCTCCACCTTTGCCTTTGAGCACAAATTCAGCACTCAGTCCTATTAGATCTGCTATTTCCTGGGTTAAACGCTGCATATCTGGATCAGCGCTAGGCGAGGGGGTGCCGGGCTTTCTTTTGGCTTTTTTGTCACCGATTTGTCCGCCAGCAATTACTAGGGCAGCCGTCATGCGCTCGGCCTCACGTACCGATAGGCCTTGGGCAGAAATTCGCTGAGCCAAGGCAACCTGACTGGCGCTCGGAAGCGGCAATAATGCGCGGGCATGGCCCATATCAATATCACCAGCCAAGAGCATTGCCTGAACGGGCTTAGCCAACTGCGCGAGGCGCAATAGGTTGGTAATTGCACTACGAGACTTTCCTACCGCCTTGGCAGCTTGCTCATGCGTAAAGCCAAACTCCTCAATTAATCTAGCCAAACCCTGTGACTCTTCGAGCGGATTTAAGTCCTCACGCTGCATGTTTTCAACCAAGGCCATTGCGGCGGCGGCTTGGTCATCAGCGCTAGATACCAATACCGGTACTTCTTTTAATCCCGCTATTGTTGCCGCGCGAAAGCGTCTTTCACCAGCAATAATTTCATACTTCCCTTGCGAGACCAAGCGAACCAACAAAGGCTGCATTACACCTTGCTCACGAATGCTTTCTGCCAACTCTTGCAAAGCGCCCGCTGCCATTTTTTGACGGGGTTGATATTTGCCTGCCTGCAAAGCCGTTAGTGGCAAGCGATTGATTTCGCCAGAGGAGTTTGCTTGCTGAGTCTTTTCCCCAAGCAAAGCTTCTAGTCCTCTACCCAAACCTTTTTTCTTAATGGCAACCATGATCTCTTCTTTCTACAATTTACATGTGCTTGATGCGCTCAATCATTTCGGAGCCAAACTCTAAATAAGCCTTTGCACCACGCGATGATTTATCAAAAGCTACCCCGGGGAGCCCGTATGAAGGGGCTTCGGCGAGGCGAACGTTGCGCGGAATAATCGTCTTAAATACTTTGTCGCCAAAGTGCTCTAACAGCTGATCTGAGACTTGTTGTTGTAGGGTCATCCGCGTATCAAACATCACGCGTAACAAACCAATGATGACTAAATCTGGATTCAAATTCGCATGCACTTGTTTGATGGTGTTCACTAAATCTGACAAACCTTCTAATGCAAAATATTCGCATTGCATTGGAACAATCACACCATTTGCTGCGCATAATCCATTAAGTGTAAGTAACGACAAAGCAGGTGGGCAATCAATCAAAATAAAATCATAGTCATTCGCCACTTGTGCAAGCGCATCCTTTAAACGCACTTCGCGCAAATCTAAATCGACCAATTCAATTTCGGCGCCAGCTAAATCACGATTAGCAGGTAGCACGTCATACCCAGAGCTTTCACAAGGCTGTGCACAATCTTTTACTGATGCCATACCAATTAGTACTTGGTAAATACTCGTGTTTAATTCTGCTTTTTCTATGCCGGAACCCATAGTGGCATTGCCTTGAGGATCCAGGTCGACCAACAGCACACGCTGTTGCAGACCAGCCAAACCTGCAGCTAAATTAACCGCGGTAGTCGTTTTACCAACGCCGCCTTTTTGATTTGCGATACAGAATATTTTTGCCATAGCTACTTTTGGGTCTAATTGAGGTGGGAGGTGGATTTTCTCACGGGGGATAACACTAGCAGGCGTCGCTCCACCGCTAAATTTGGAATATGCAGCAGCTCATCGGCTAGCAAACGCCAATCTTCCAAGGAAACATCTTTCATTTCATCATCTGCGCGTCTAGCTTTCATTGCGAAAACGAGGCCACCGGGCTTTAGGAAAGGCAAAGATAGGTCCAAAAAACGGGCAAGGTTGGTAAATGCGCGAGAAATAACCGCATCAAATTGGGCTGGCTGTTGCACTGCAGCATCTTCAACGCGCTCACAGAGGACTTCAATATTTCTTAGCTTTAGCTTTCCGCGCACATGCTGCAAGAATGCCGTCTTCTTGCGAATTGCCTCGATCAATGTAAGCCGCCATTCTGGCTGAACAATTGCTATTGGGATTGCCGGCAATCCGCCGCCAGAACCAAGGTCAGCAATCTTAGGCGAAGGGCTCTTTAAAAAACGTCTTAATACAGGCAAAACTGCAATGGAATCAATAAGATGCAGTCGAACAGAATCTTGCTCACCCTCAATAGCGGTAAGGTTATGAACCTGATTCCAGCGCCCCATTTCATACAAAAATAGCTCTAAATCAGCGATATTGCTTGCACTTAATCCAAGGCCGAGGTCCTCAATCCCTAAGGCAAGCAGCGCTTCACTCATGGGCTTCTTGAGTGCGGCCCAAGCCTTTTTTTAGATGCACCAATAACAAGGAGAGGGCGGCAGGAGTCACCCCTGAAATGCGGCCAGCCTGACCCAAGGTTTCCGGCTTATGCAAATTCAGTTTTTGTTGAACCTCTTTTGACAATCCTACAACCTGCGCATAATCAAGTGATTCAGGTAGTGGAAATGTCTCATTGTGCTCTTGGCGAGCAATTTCACTAGCCTGACGGTCAATGTAACCCTGGTATTTGATTGAGATCTCCACTTGGTCACTAATTTGGGCCGACAAACCAAGATCTTCATCCAAGGCTTGGGGAGCCCACATTCCACCGCCCAGGGCAGTTACTGCCTCATAGGTAACACCTGGACGCCTCAACAGCTCTGTTAAGTTGCATTCATGCGACAGATCTTGCCCCAATAATTGGCTTACTAAGGGCGCTGCATCGTGTTTGGGACCAATCCAGATATCCTGCAGGCGAGATGTTTCACGTGAAACAGCCTCTTGTTTTCTACAGAAAACTTCCCAACGATGATCATCCACCAAGCCAAGCTCTCGTCCAATACCGGTTAAGCGCATATCTGCGTTATCCTCGCGCAGACTTAACCGATATTCAGCTCGACTTGTAAACATCCTGTACGGCTCTTGAACGCCACGGGTAATTAAGTCATCCACCAAAACGCCGATATAGGATTCACTGCGCTTAGGCAGCCAAGGCTCCTTACCCCCGCAGGCTAGTCCTGCATTAATTCCAGCCAACATGCCTTGTGCTGCAGCCTCTTCATAACCAGTAGTGCCATTAATCTGACCAGCAAAGTACAAACCACCAATTACCCTGGTCTCAAGGCTATGGCGCAATTGGCGGGGATCAAAGAAATCATACTCAATTGCATAGCCCGGGCGAACGATGACTGCTGACTCCATGCCACGGATGCTACGGACCAGTTCCCACTGGACATCGAAAGGCAGACTAGTTGATATGCCATTAGGGTAAAACTCGTTAGTCGTTAGGCCTTCTGGCTCCAAAAAAATCTGGTGACTGTTTCTAGATGCAAAACGGTGAATCTTATCTTCAATAGAAGGGCAGTAGCGCGGGCCAACACCCTCAATAACCCCCGTATACATCGGGGAGCGATCTAAACCACCCCGAATAATGTCGTGCGTCTTTTCGTTTGTATGAGAAATCCAGCAAGGCACTTGCTTGGGGTGCTGATCTGGACGGCCCAAATAAGAAAAAACTGGCACAGGGTCTAAATCGCCTGGCTGCTCCAACATGACAGAAAAATCGATTGTTCTACCATCAATGCGAGGCGGAGTTCCGGTCTTCAGCCTTCCCTGAGGAAGCTTCAACTCTTTTAGTCTTGCTGATAAAGAAACTGCTGCAGGATCGCCTGAGCGGCCCCCAGCATAATTATTTAAGCCAATGTGAATCTTTCCATCCAAAAAGGTGCCAGCCGTAAGTACCACCTTTTTGGCCTGGAACTCCAGACCCATTTGAGTAAGTACACCTCGAACTTCATCCCCTTCAACCAAGAGATCATCAACAGCGGTCTGGAAAAGGCTCAAATTAGGTTGATTTTCAAGACGGCGGCGAATGGCGGCCTTATATAAAACGCGATCCCCTTGGGCGCGTGTTGCACGAACCGCAGGCCCCTTGCTGGAATTGAGAATGCGGAACTGGATACCAGCCTCATCAGTGGCCGCTGCCATAGCGCCACCCATCGCATCAATTTCTTTTACCAGGTGACCCTTACCAATTCCCCCGATTGAGGGGTTACAGCTCATGGCACCAAGATTTTCAATGCTATGAGTAATTAATAGGGTATCGCAACCCATGCGTGCAGATGCCAGCGCAGCCTCAGTCCCAGCATGACCGCCGCCAACTACGATGACATCGAAACTTTTGGAATAACGCATGATTTGCCTCAGATAGGGCGATGATCATAGCATTTTGTTTGTTTCACGTGGAACAAAAAATATCAAAAGCCTTATAAAAACAGAATAAATTTTCTAGGTGTTTGATTTAATTGATAAAATAAGCATTCCAGGCTGACTTCAATATCAGAATAGTCACGATAACTAGAAAAGCCTTTCTGACAAAAGAGCTGCCATGCTTGATTGCAAGACGACTACCAAACTGGCTACCGGCAATATTGGCGAGCATCATTGCAAAACCTAGGGGCCAATTAATTTGACCTAAGCTGGCTAACATCAATATTGCAGCCAAATTAGTTGCAACATTTACTAACTTTGTTGCCGCCGAGGCATGCAAGAAGTCAAACCCAAAAAAGCGCACAAAGCCAAATAGCAAGAAGCTTCCGGTGCCGGGCCCAAAGAAGCCATCATAAAAACCAATCGTTAAGCCGAGGATTACGCCTTTAGCACGCTGAAGGCGGCCAAGCGTTTTTGGAGCATGCGCCTCTCCTAGGGAGGGCTGGAGCCAAGTGTAGAGCAACAAAAATAACAAGACAAATGGCAGGGCTTTACGCAGGGGTTCTGCTGGAAAATTACTGACAACATTTGCGCCAAGGAGCGAGCCCACAAAACCCGCGACGATAGCAGGCAGAACAATTGCCCAAGGCAAAGACACATGACGTATATATTTTCTAGCGGCATTTAGGGTGCCGCCGACTGCAGAAACTTTATTGGTTGAAAGTAGTGTTGCTGGCGGGACGTCAGGATATGCAGCAAACAGGGCAGGCACCTGTATCAACCCACCACCACCAGCAACTGCATCAACTAAGCCTGCAAAAAAGGCCATTGCTAAAAGCAGTGGCCATATGAACATTGAAAATTCGATGAGTATCTCTTTTATTTAAGTGAGTGTGGCGCAATTAAAAATTGGCGCCCCACTAAAGGCTAAATAATAAAAAGAAAAAAACAAAAAGTCAGTTTTTGTTTTTATAGTACGCGGCAACTTCACCAACAACGCCGCGACGGAAAGCCAAAACACAAATCACAAAAATAAATCCTGTTGCAATCGTGCTCCATGAGCCAATATTGGCGAGATAGTTTTGCAAGCCAACAACAATCCCTGCGCCAACAACAGGGCCAAGAATAGTGCCCATGCCACCAAGCAGGGTCATCAACACCACCTCGCCAGACATATGCCAATGAGCGTCAGTCAATGTAGCCAACTGGAATACCAAAGACTTCATTGAACCAGCCAAGCCAGCGAGCGCAGCAGAAATAACAAAAGACATTAGCTTGAATCGATCAACGTCGTAGCCGAGTGAAATTGCACGAGGTTCGTTCTCGCGAATTGCCTTAAGAACTTGTCCAAATGGTGAATGTACAGCGCGCATGATTACAGCAAAGCCAAACAAGAAAACAGCTAAAACAAAGTAATACATCGCGATATCATTTTTGAGGTCAATCAAGCCAAACAATGTTCCGCGCGGCACACCCTGAATTCCATCTTCGCCGCCGGTATAGGGAAGTTGAACCGCTAAGAAATACACCATTTGTGAGAGGGCTAATGTGACCATCGCAAAATAAATACCTTGACGACGAATCGCCAAAGAGCCGATTAAATAACCCAGGACGCCAGAACCCACAACACCCAGCAAAATACCAAGCTCAGGCGAAAGACCGGCTTCTTTACAAAAGTAAGCAGTAATGTAGGCAGCGGTTCCAAAGAATGCAGCATGCCCAAAGGACAAAAGTCCAGTAAATCCTAAAAGCAAATTAAAAGCACATGCGAACAGAGCAAAGCACAGCACCTTCATTGCAAATACTAAATAAATAAAATCTTGGAAGGGAAGTAGAAATGCAATTAACACCAAAATGGCATAAAGCAATTTTGTTTTTGGGTTCATAGTTATTTTTCCCGCCCAAAAAGTCCAGCCGGACGAAGTAGTAACACAATTGCCATGATCACAAAAATCACCACGCCAGAGGCTTCGGGATAAAAGACTTTGGTAAGCCCCTCAATCAAACCCAATCCCAAACCAGTTAAGATTGCCCCCATGATGGAGCCCATGCCGCCAATCACCACCACCGCAAACACAACGATGATTAAATTTGAACCCATCAGTGGATTCACCTGGAATATTGGTGCAGCCAAAACGCCAGCAAATCCTGCTAGGCCGACGCCATAAGCGTAAGCCAAAGAAATCATCAGGGGAACGTTAATACCGAAAGCCTGTAGTAATTTCGGATTCTCTGTGCCGGCACGTAAGTAGGCGCCCAACTTGGTTCTCTCAATAACATACCAAGTAGAAAAACATACCGCCATAGAAATAGCAACCACCCAAACGCGATACTTTGGCAAGATAATGTCAAGCGACTCTAAAGGGATGGCTCCCTGTAATAACTCCGGGGCGGGGTAGCTCTCGCCAGAGATGCCATACCAATGACGAAACATGCCCTCAATAATGAGGGCTAAGCCAAAAGTTAACAGCAACCCATACAAGTGATCAAGATGGTAAAGACGGCGCAACATCGTCCGTTCTAGAATCAAACCAAAACCCGCCAATACAAGGGGCACAATGATTAATGCAAACCAATAATTGATGGATAAATCTGGGAAGCCAAGCCATTGGCTAATTTGAGTTAAACCAATCCAAGCAATGAACGCGCCCATGGTGTACTGCGCACCATGTGCAAAATTAATAATGTTGAGAAGGCCAAAAATGATGGCCAATCCCAAACTCAATATGGCATAGAAGGAGCCATTTATAAGCCCCACCAAGAGCTGGGCTACCAGCCCCTGTGGGGTAATTCCGAGAAGTTCAAACATTCTAGGTTTCTTGGTTTCTTACTTATTAACCAACTTACACTTCGACTGTGAGAGGGGCAAAGTAGCTTCAGCAGCAGGAATTGTTGCACGAACATAGTAGTAATCCCACGGGCTCTTAGAGTCAGCAGGTTTCTTCACTTCTAGCAAATACATATCATGCTCGAACTTGCCGTCAGCACGGATCTTGCCTTTGAAAAGACCATCATCAATATTGGTAGACTTCAAGGCCTTCATCACCGCTTGGGTGTCATCAGTGCCGGCCTTTTGAACAGCATTCAGGTAAGCGAGAACGGATGAATAAACGCCGGCCTGAACCATGGTTGGCATACGCTTATGTTGCAAGATAAAGCGTTTAGAGAACGCGCGGGTCTTGTCATCCTTATCCCAGTAAAAGCCTTCTGTGAGGTACATACCCTGTGCAGCAGGTAGGCCCAAAGAATGTACATCTGAAATAAACATCAACAAAGGAACAACGGTCTGTTTTTTATTAATACCAAACTCCGAGGCCTGCTTCACGGTATTGATTGTGTCTTGACCGGCGTTGGCCAAAGCAACTACATCGGCGCCACTAGCCTGAGCCTTCAACAAATAGGAAGAGAAGTCGCTGTTAGGGAATGGATGTTTGCTGGTACCCAATACCTTACCGCCATTAGCCGTAACAACGGCAGTTGCGTCTTTTTCAAGGGCTGCACCAAAAGCATAGTCAGCAGTAATAAAGTACCAGTTCTTTTTGCCCTGCTTTACAACCGCCTTACCTGTGCCATTTGACAATGCATAGGTGTCATAAGCCCAATGCACGTTATTGGCAGTACATTTCTCATTGGTAATTGGGAGTGAGCCAGCGCCAGAGACTAGTGTGATCTTATTCTTTTGCTCCGCAACTTCCATTACAGCTAGCGCAACATTGGTTGAGACCAGCTCAACAATCACATCTACCCCGTCTTTGTCATACCATTCGCGCGCTTTGTTAGCAGCAATGTCAGCCTTGTTTTGGTGATCAGCGCTGACAAGCTCAATCTTCTTGCCAATAACGGTGCCGTCTTTAGAAAAATCTGCAATCGCCATTTTTGCGGCAATCACTGCGCCCGGTCCCGCCAAATCAGAATACGTGGAGGATAGATCGGTTAACACGCCGATCTTCACTACATCACCACTTACCTTGGATCCCGCTTGCGCAAAAACTGGGTTTGACGCAAACATTGTCGCGGCAACCAGTGATGCACTTATTTTCTTTAACCTCATTCCCATCTCCTATTGAAAATCACTAAACACCAAGATACTCATTTAATAGAGTTGCTTTTTGGGCAAGCTCACTTTGTTGCACCACCTCAACTACGTTTCCATGTTCAACCACATAATGACGATCTGCAAGGGGTGCGGCAAAACGAAAATTTTGTTCCACCAAAACGATCGTGAAGCCCTTATTGCGCAAGCTAGTAACCACCTCACCAAGCTTTTGCACAATCACGGGTGCCAACCCCTCAGTAATCTCGTCCAAGAGAAGTAGTTTGGCGCCGGTTCTTAAGATTCGGGCCATTGCCAACATTTGCTGCTCACCACCAGATAAGCGGGTGCCTGGGCTATTCCTTCTTTCATAAAGATTGGGAAACATCTCGTATATCTCATCCAAACCCATGCCGCCAGGAGCAATCTCTGGTAATAACAGAAGATTTTCTTCAGCGCTTAAGCTTGCAAAAATACCGCGCTCTTCAGGGCAAAAGCCAACACCCAGTCGAGCGATCCTATAGGTTGGCGTAGAAATGGTTTGAGTGCCATAAATTTGTACCGAACCAGTTCTTTTGCTAGTTAAACCCAAAATGGTTTTAAGAATAGTGCTTCTGCCGGCACCATTTCTACCGAGCAAAGTAATCACCTCACCATCACGCACAGCAAAATTTACGCCGTGCAAAATATGAGATTCGCCATACCAAGACTCTAAATTTTTTACCTCTAGTGCCATGGTAGTCATAGCTTGTCCCCTCCATGGCTTCCCATATAAGCCTCAACAACCAGCGGGTTGCTTGAAACCTCATGGTAAGAACCTTCTGCCAAGACAGAGCCTCGCTGCAAAACAGTAATTCGGTCTGCAATGGATGAGACCACCTTCATATTGTGCTCAACCATCAAAATAGTGCGGCCCTTGGCGACTCGATCAATCAACTCAGTGACGCGCTCGACATCCTCGTGGCCCATGCCCTGTGTGGGCTCATCCAATAACATCAGCTCGGGCTCCATCGCTAAAGTTGTGGCAATTTCGAGCGCCCTTTTTCGTCCATAGGCTAAATTTAGGGTTTCCTCTTTAGCAAAACCCTCCAAACCAACCTCATGGAGAAGCTCTAAAGCACGCTGATTCAGGACATTTAAGGATTCACCAGATTTCCAGAAATGGAATTCCGTGCCCAATTCTCGCTGCAGTGCAACACGAACATTTTCGATAACTGTTAAATGGGGAAATACCGCGGAAATCTGAAAAGAGCGGATAACGCCTCGCCTCGCAATTTGCGCGGGAGCCTCATTCGTGATGTCAATGCCATTAAATAATATTTGCCCACTACTTGGCTCCAAAAACTTGGTCAACAAGTTAAAGCAGGTGGTTTTTCCTGCGCCGTTTGGGCCAATGAGAGCATGAATAGTTCCGCGAGTGACATCTAGATTCACGTCTGTGACCGCTGAAAACCCCTTGAAGGATTTGCCCAGTCCAATTGTTTTTAATATTGTTTCTTGCAATCTCACACCCTCTGCCCCCCTATTTGGGAGCAAGAATACGAGCATACCCGAAGATGCCTAAGCTATGTATAGCAATAACCCTAAAGATTAAGGGCTCTAACGAGCGCTGTTTAAGAGGTTTTTTTGAAATGTTTGGATTGCTGAGCGTGCGAGGCCGTCTAAAACATCAACCGGGACTCGGTGGGCGCCTTGAACAATCATAAGGGCGTAAGGCTTGGCAAGGGCGGAGGCTTCTGGGCAAAGACGGAGCTCATCCCCCTCTGATGGAGACTGACTCCGCCAATAATTTATGGCTGCCTCTAATTCTTGAATTGTTACAAACAACATGAAAGTTACTTTTACTTCTCTTTGATTGCGAGCATGGTACCGCGGCACTTTTTAGCACCACAACGGCACTCGTAATCTTTCCTTATTTGTTTGGTAATCTTCCCCTCAATATCCAGCGAGTAGTCGTAAAACAACTCTTCCCCAATTTTGAGTGCGCGTTTTGCATAAACAAAAACTCTGGGCTCACCACCAAAGCTGTCTTCACGCGTCTCGCAAATTGGCTTGCATGAGTGGTTAATCCAGCGCGCTGCATTACCACCATACTTCGCGTCAATCACTCGCCCATCCTCCAGTGAAAAATAGAAGGTGTGATTGGGGTCTTTGGGGTCATGTGGATGGCGCTTTTGTGCCAACTTCCAACTAATGCGCTCACCCTTGTACTCAATAATTGCTTGGCCTTTTTTAATCGGCTTTGCAACAAAAACCCCTTTGCCATGAATGGGTGAGGTTTTAACAACGATAGCGGATCTGTCCACCTTTGGTGGTTTATGATTTTTATTTGCCATTTTTAAACGTCTAGATTGCGAGCAATGAGGGCGTTCTTTTCAATAAACGCACGACGAGGCTCAACCTCATCCCCCATTAGTGTTGTAAAGACTTGGTCTGCAGTAATTGCATCTTCAATCTTAACTTGTAATAGCGTTCTTGAACCTGCATCCATGGTGGTTTCCCACAATTGGGATGGGTTCATCTCACCAAGGCCCTTATAGCGTTGACGACTTAATACGCGCTCCGCCTCAGATAGTAGCCAAGCAAAGGCAGCCCTAAAGTCGCCAATTGTTTGCTCTTTTTGATTTTTATCAGGATCGCCCCGGCGAACCTTGGAGCCAGCAACTACCTTTCCAGATAAAACCGCTGCAGCATTAGCAAGGCTTTGATAATCATCACCATGAACAAAGTCTGAATTAATGGATGAGAGTTTTAAATTTCCATGAATACGTCGAGATAACAATAGGCGAAAGCGCTCGGTGCGATCTTCTTTTTGCACAATGATTTCTGGGGGCAGCGCCAAAGGATTCAAAGAATCCGCAAGCGCTTGCCTTAGGCGGTCAGCAGATTCGTTTGCCGCCTTTTCTGTATCAAGATTAAGGGGTGTTCCCGAGGCAATCGCACGCAAGGCGTCTTCATCAATCGTGCGCGATAGGCGATCAACGATCGATTGAATTACTTGATAGTGTTTTGCCAACTCATTAAGCGCTTCGCCCTCAATAACTTCACCATTTGGTGTTTGTAGAGAGGCTGTTTCCAAGGCAATTTTTAGTAGTAGTTGATTTAATTCGTTGTCATCTTTGATGTACTGCTCATTCTTGCCGAACTTCACTTTATAAAGTGGCGGCTGGGCAATATAAATGTGACCACGCTCGATCAATTCAGGCATCTGTCTATAGAAGAATGTGAGGAGAAGTGTTCTGATATGGCTGCCGTCAACGTCCGCATCGGTCATGATAATGATGCGGTGATAGCGCAGTTTGTCCGCTTTGTATTCTTCAATTCCAATGCCAGTACCAAGAACGGTGATTAAGGTCACCACCTCTTGGCTAGCCAACATTTTGTCAAAACGCGCTTTTTCCACATTCAGAATTTTTCCCTTTAAGGGAAGAATGGCTTGAAAGCGACGATCGCGACCCTGTTTAGCGGAGCCGCCAGCAGAGTCGCCCTCAACAATAAACAACTCGGATTTTGAGGGATCTTTTTCTTGACAATCGGCCAGCTTACCAGGCAAACCTAAACCATCTAAGGCGCCTTTGCGGCGCGTCATATCGCGCGCCTTACGTGCGGCCTCGCGCGCACGTGCGGCATCAACAATTTTGCCGCATAAAATCTTGGCGTCCGCTGGGCGCTCTTGCAAATAAGCGCTTAAGGCTTCTGCCACAATCTCCTCAACGGGTCCACGAACCTCACTAGACACTAATTTATCTTTGGTTTGGCTTGAGAATTTTGGCTCTGGAACTTTAACGGATAGGACGCAAGCTAAGCCTTCGCGCATATCGTCACCAGAAATTTCTACTTTTGCTTTTTTAGCAACCTCATTCTCATCAATATATTTATTGATGACACGAGTCATTGCCGCACGCAACCCGGTTAAATGTGTACCGCCGTCTCGTTGTGGAATGTTGTTAGTAAAACAAAGCACTTGCTCACTAAAACTGTCATTCCATTGCATTGAAACTTCTGCAGTAATTTGACCGCCTAGGTCTGAAGGTCGCACACCCTCAGCATAGAAAATATTGGGGTGTAGCACATTCTTAGTTTGGTTGATGTATTCAACAAAGCCCTTTACACCGCCTGAGAAAGCAAAGTCTTCTTCTTGACCTGTGCGTTGATCAATTAATTTGATGTGTACGCCGTTATTTAAGAATGAAAGTTCGCGGATACGTTTAACTAAAATCTCGTAATGAAACTCTACGTTTCCAAAGATTTCTTCATCCGCTAAAAAGTGAACTTCTGTTCCAGAAAGCTCGGTATCGCCAGTAACACTAATCGGGGAGACCGCAACACCATTCTCTTCTACAACATTTCGGTTTTGAATTACACCGCGCGCAAACTCCATATAGTGAGCTTTACCATCGCGGCGGATGGTTAATTTCAGCCATTTAGATAGTGCATTTACGCAACTAACGCCTACACCATGAAGGCCGCCAGAAACTTTATAACTATTTTGGTCAAACTTACCACCAGCATGTAACTCGGTCATCACGATCTCAGCAGCGCTTCGCTTTGGCTCGTGCTTATCGTCGTACTTAATACCTGTAGGAACACCACGACCATTATCAACAATAGAAATTGAGTTATCGGTTTGAATCACTACGGTGATTTCAGAACAATAGCCAGCTAAGGCTTCATCAATAGAGTTATCAAGAACCTCAAAAACAAGATGATGTAAACCAGTACCATCGGAGGTGTCACCGATGTACATACCTGGACGTTTACGAACAGCCTCAAGACCCTCTAGTATTTGAATCGATGCAGCGCCGTATTGCTCTACTACTTTTTTTTCTTCAGTCATTTTTTTCTAAGTTAAATACGCATTGGCATCACAACATACTTAAAGCTCTCTGAGCCAGGCAGAGTAATTACAGCGCTACTGTTTGCATCACCCAAACTAATTTGAATCTTCTCATTTTTTAGATTTGATAAAACATCCAAAAGGTAGCTAACGTTAAATCCAATCTCAACCGCATCACCCGCATATTCAGTTTCGATTTCTTCCTGAGCTTCTTCTTGCTCAGCATTAGTTGATTGAATAGTGATGCGGTTAGGGGACAAAGAAAAGCGAACACCTTTGAACTTATCTGTTGTCAAAATGGCAGCACGCTGAAGAGCTGACTGCAAAGCATCTCGACCAACTACTAGTGAATTTTTTTGCCCTTTAGGAATTACTCTTTGGAAGTCCGGGAACTTACCTTCAACCAATTTAGAAATTAATTCAATATCACCGAAAGAGAACTTCACCTGGTTTGCAGTCAAGCTAATTTCTAAAGACTCATCAGACTCTTCAAGTAAATGCTGACACTCTAAAATTGTTTTGCGGGGAACAATAATTTCTTGTTTTTGACCAGAGCCAGATGGCGCCTCAGTTAGCTCAACTTGGGAATAGGCAAGACGATGACCATCGGTTGCTACTGCAACAACCTCCTTGCCCTCAATCACCAGCAACATACCGTTTAGGTAATAGCGAATATCTTGTTGCGCCATTGAGAAGTGCACTTGACTAATTAATTGACGAAAGCTCTTTTGAGACATTTTCCAAGCAGCGGTAACCTCACCAACACTTTGCATTACCGGAAACTCGGTGGCTGATAGTGTTTGCAATGAAAAGCGGCTCTTTCCACTCTGGACAACCATCTTATTATCTTTAAGATTTAAAGCCACGGGGCCCTCTGGTAGAGCACGCAAAATATCTAATAATTTTCTCGCAGCAACAGTCGTAGTCACATCCTCTGTACCAACACCAAAATTAGCAGTGGTTGTAATTTGAATTTCAATGTCCGTTGAGATAAACGAAACCTTCTCACCAACCTTTTTAAACAAGAGGTTCGCCAAAATCGGTAACGTGTGCCTGCGTTCAACAATTCCACTAACAACCTGAAGTGGTTTTAGTAAGTTATCGCGAGAAGTGTTAACGAGTTGCATTGCTTTTAAATCCTTGTATATATCTTAGTAGTAATAGTAATAAGGGTTTGAAATTCCGTGGATAACTCAAAAACCCCCTATAAAACAGCAATTTGAAGACAAAAAAACCTGTGGAAAACCTTTGTATAAGTGCCGCATAAAAAGGGGATAACTTTTCATTAACACCCTATTTTTGCATGAAGCCGAACTTTTCCACAATTTATCCACACCTAATCCCTAAACTTATCCAATGGGTTGTCCACAACTTTATCCACAAACAAAAAACTACGCTTTCAAGGTTTGCTCGATTACGTGAATTTCGTGGTTTAGATGACTATCATGTGCTCGTTCGTCCGCAATTTTGCGCACGGCGTGTAAAACAGTCGTGTGGTCTCTTCCACCAAACAATTCACCTATCTCAGGAAGGCTTTTCTGGGTCAATTCTTTAGCCATAAACATTGCAATTTGGCGCGGTCTTGCAATGTTTGCTGGGCGCTTCTTTGAATACATGTCTGCGACCTTAATGCTGTAAAAGTCTGCAACTGCCTTTTGAATGTTTTCAACAGAAATTTGCCTGTTTTGGATGGAAAGAAGGTCTTTTAATGCCGTTCTGGCAACCTCGATAGTTACTTCCCGATCATGAAAGCGAACAAAGGCAAGAATCTTCCTTAACGCCCCCTCTAATTCGCGAACATTGGAGCGCAGGTGTTTTGCAACAAAAAACGCCACATCCTCACTCATAGGAATGCCCTCGCTTATGGCCTTTTTCATCAAAATAGCCACACGCATTTCTAATTCTGGTGGCTCGATGGCAACCGTTAAACCAGAGTCAAAGCGAGAAATAAGGCGATCATCTATACCCGCCATTTCTTTGGGATAAGTGTCGCTGGTAATAATGACTTGGGCTTTATTGCTTAATAAAGCCTCAAAAGCATAGAAAAATTCTTCCTGGGTTCTAGATTTGCCGCTAAAGAATTGAATGTCGTCTATTAACAATAAATCTAGTGAGTGGTAATAGCGCTTGAAACGGTCAAACGCTTTTTGTTGATATGCCCGAACTACATCAGACACGTATTGCTCAGCATGGATGTATCTAATTCTGGCGTTTGGCTTCTCCTTTAAGAGGTGGTTGCCGATAGCGTGGATTAAGTGCGTTTTCCCCAAACCTACTCCGCCATACAAGAACATTGGGTTGTAGGATGTGCCCGGGTTATGCGCCACCTGAATTGATGCGGCCCTAGCTAGTTGGTTGGCTTTTCCGGTTACAAATGTCTCAAAAGTAAGGTTTGGGTTGAGCTTGGAGTGGTCTTCGATTTCAAAGGCGCTCTCCTCAACTGACGCGCTGGGCTCCACAATTTCAATCGAAGCCAAGTTCTGTATGGGTTCATCTACAGCCTTTGTATTTGGTGCGCTTGTGGACCCCCCGTCTGTTGCCAGGGTAAAACCCACATTAATGGGCCTCCCAAAGTATTGGGTAGCTAATTCTTGGAACCTGTCCGCAAACGTTTTTTTAATCCAATCCAACTTAAAGCGATTAGGAGCCCCTATTGTTAGTGAGTCATCACTTTCAACAAAAGATAATAATGTAAGGGGTTGAATCCACGTTTTAAACTGTTGGGGCGACAGTTCGCGGGATAAAATGCCGATAGCATCATCCCAAAAACCCAGTGGGCTAATTGAATTCAAGGCGGGGGGATTGTGTAGGTTGCTCATATTTTTGGAGAATCCATTGTAGCCACCCTACAAAGTTATCCACAAGCAGGAAAAACGTGGAAAACCTGTGGATAACTTGTGAATAATAAGTAAATCCCCATTTAAATTAACAATTTAAGAGATATTTTGGGAAAAATAGAGAAAAACACCTATATATTCATCCAGATGGATTGACCTTTTGTCCTACAACAAGGAAAATACTTGGTTTTCCAGGGATCGAACATGAAAAGAACTTACCAACCCTCAGTTACTCGTCGCAAACGCACACACGGCTTTCGTATTCGCATGAAAACCAAAAGCGGGCGCGCAGTTTTGAACGCCCGTCGTGCAAAAGGCCGCAAGCGTTTGGCTGTTTAATTTAGCCATTGAATAGCGCAAGGATTTCTGAATTACTAAAAGTGCGCCCCAAGACAACTTTGTATTGGGGTATGTATGCTGCACCCACTCAAGAGGGTCTTCAGCCCGACTTGGGGGTTGCAGTTGCAAAGAAGCTAGCCAAAAGAGCGGTTGACCGAAATCGCCTTAAGCGAATGATTCGTGAGTTGGTTTGGGCGGCTCAAGCCAGCACACTAAACAAAGACGTGGTGGTTAAGCTCAAAAAACCAGTTGGTCGAGATACTCGAGGTAGACTCAGAAGAAAAGAAAAAGAAACTTTGCGTTCCCAAATAATGGGGCTGTTTTAACGTGCGCGCTTGTAATGGTGTAGCAATTAGATTGGTTAAGGTTTATCAGCTGGCCTTGCGTCCGTATTTTGGAATGCATTGTAAATATGTTCCCACGTGCTCACAATATGCTTGTGACTGCTTTAGTCACTATGGTTTCATCAAAAGCTTTGGGCTTACGGCGTGGCGCATTCTGCGCTGTAACCCATGGTCACGCGGCGGCTTCGACCCCGCTTTAAAAGAAACAAAACATCAACTTAAGTGAATGTAAATGGACTTTAAAAAAACAATTCTTTGGGCCGTATTCTCGATGTCGGGTCTCATGCTCTACAACAATTGGCAGGTCCATGAGGGCAAGCCATCTCTGTTTGGTGGCGCACCAGCAAATACTGCAGCCCCAATAAACAAGGTTGTAGCAAGCAACAAGATTGATGTACCCACCCAAATATCAGGCACCCCAGTTGTGGCGGCAACGCCAGCCATAAGCGGCGGCGCAATTGAGGCCGCAGAAAAATTCACCCTACAAAATGACGTTCTTGTTTTGGAGATTAGCGCAAGCGGAGCAAACGTTGTTGATGCGAAGCTTTTGAAATCGCTTACCGCAGATAACAAGCCTGTTGAGTTATTTCAGTACACCCCAGCCCATAAATACTTTGCGCGCTCTGGCTTAATTTCTCTTAATAATGATCTTCCAAACCACACTAGCGCTTTCAAATTAATTCAATCTGGAAAAGATGGCTCCGGAAGACCGTTTGCAGTTTTTGCAAGCGAGCGCAATGGCGTGAAGCTTGAAAAGACCTTCATCCTCAATTCAGGAAGCTACGTGGTGGAAGTTGGTCATCGTGTGACTCAGGCATCCAACAACCCCAACCCCTTGGTTCTGTATACAGAGATTGTCCGCGATGCCTCACAAGAGCAAAAAATTGGACCATTTAATGGCGCCTTTTCTGCAAGCACCTTTACTGGTCCAGCAGCATATACAGACAAAGAAAAATTTAACAAGCTTGAATTTACAGCGATTGATAAAAACAAAATCACCATCCCCACTCAAGTAGCAGCAGGTGAGCCGGCGTGGATTGCAATGGTTCAGCATTACTTTGCAAGCGCTTGGATTCCTGGTGATAAAGTTGCTCGCGACATTTATGCAGGCAGAATCGATAACAACTTGTACCGCATTGGAATGCAAACCCCGCTTGGTGTAGTCGCCCCCGGCTCTACGGTTGTAGAAAAAGCCCGCTTGTTTGTTGGCCCACAAGAGGAAAAGGTTCTGGAGACAATCGCACCAGGCTTTGAGTTGCTCAAAGATTATGGCTACCTAACCATCATCGCAAAACCTATTTTCTGGTTGTTAGAAAAAATCCACGGTTATGTTGGCAACTGGGGCTGGTCAATCATCTTGCTAACCATCCTTATTAAGCTGGTGTTCTTCCCCCTTTCTGCAGCAAGTTATAAGTCAATGGCGCGTATGAAGGAAGTTCAGCCGCGTTTAGTAGCCATGAAAGAGCAATACAAGGGCGAACCACAAAAACTTAATCAAGCAATGATGGAGATGTATCGCAAGGAAAAGATTAATCCATTGGGTGGTTGCTTGCCGGTTGTTATTCAGATTCCAGTATTTATTTCTTTATATTGGGTATTGTTGTCTTCGGTTGAGATGCGTGGAGCCCCGTGGATCTTGTGGATTCATGACCTTTCGGTTCCTGACCCTTACTACATCTTGCCGGTCATCATGGCGGTCTCGATGTTTGTACAAACTAAATTAAACCCAACACCACCCGACCCAATTCAGGCAAAGGTGATGATGTACATGCCGATTGTTTTCTCTGTGATGTTCTTCTTCTTCCCGGCTGGATTGGTGCTTTACTGGGTTGTGAACAATTTATTGTCCATTGCACAGCAGTGGCAAATTAACCAAATGTTTGGAAAAAAGCCCGCTAAGTAATTTTTGCGTGCCGTACAAAAGCCTGTAAAAACAGACAGCAATGATGACGAGAAAATTGCCTATCATTGCTGTCGCAACCCCACCAGGCAAAGCCGGCGTCGGGGTTGTTCGCATCAGCGGGCAAAACTTGAGCGGACTAATAAGCGCCCTCTTTCATAAGAAACTTTCACCAAGACAGGCAAATCTATTAACGCTGTGTGATGAACATGGCCAGGCGATTGATCAGATTATTGCAATTTACTTTGTTGGCCCAGCCTCCTTTACGGGCGAAGATGTTTTAGAGCTACAGTGCCACGGTGGGCCGCAGCTCCTTGAGTTGGTAATGAAGCGTTGTCTTGAGCTTGGCAAAGACGAGGGGCTAGTGATTTCGGAGCCTGGAGAATTTACCCTACGCGCCTACTTAAATAACAAGATTGATCTAACTCAGGCCGAGGCGATCGCAGACTTAATTGATGCACAAAGTGAGGCCGCAGTTCGTAGCGCAGCCCGTTCTTTACAGGGCGCCTTTTCTGATGACATCAATAGCTTGATTGAGGAAATTACACAACTCAGAATTTTGGTTGAATCAACTTTAGACTTCCCCGAGGAAGAAATTGAATTCCTTGAAAACGCGCAGGCCCGTCAGCGCTTGGCCGCTGTAAAAGAAAAATTACAGGCATTGCGCGCTGGTGCCAAACAGGGAAAGATCTTGCGCGATGGAATTCAGTTGGTTTTGGCTGGGGCCCCCAATGTTGGAAAAAGCTCCCTGCTCAACCGACTAGCCGGAGAAGAGGTGGCAATTGTTACGCCTATTGCAGGAACCACCCGAGATCGAGTCAAAGAAAGCATCACTATCGAAGGTGTGCCTATGCATATCATTGATACCGCGGGACTCCGAGATACAGAAGATGCTGTAGAGGCAAAAGGCATAGAAAGGTCTTGGGAGGCGATCCGCTTGGCGGATTTGGTGATTTTTTTGACTGATGCCGAATCAAGAGCCCAACAGGACGAAATCAGGGCTCAAATTTTGAGTGAGCTTCCCCCTAAGTGCGCAGTTCTGGAGCTCATGAATAAGTCAGACTTGTTGCGGGACACCCCAACAGCCACCTCTACTAATACCCTTTTAATTTCTGCTAAAACAGGGGCTGGTATTGAACAGCTAAAACAGAAAATTCTGGAGCTTGTGGGTTGGTCTGGATCACAAGAGGGGGCTATTTTGGCTCGAAGAAGGCATTTGGACTGCATAGAGCGGGCCGCTGAACATATTGAAAAATCAGAGCAATTCGCAGCAAATGGCAATAATTCACTTGAGTTATTCGCAGAAGAGCTCTCATTGGCCCAAAGACATCTGGGCGAAATTACCGGAAAACTCCTCCCAGACGACCTTTTGGGGAAAATCTTCAGTCAATTTTGCATCGGTAAGTAGGGGGCTTACTTCGTGGCGGGTTGGAGATAAAAACTCACCCAAAATGATAAAATTACCGGACTAAAAAATTCAATTTTTCATAGGGAAACATATGACTTCAGCTATCAGTGGCGAGATTAATGTAAATGCGCCAGCTTACGTAAAAAACAAGCGTTTGATTGAGTGGGTTGGTGAAATTGCCGCTCTCACCAAGCCAGACGCTATTCGTTGGTGTGACGGTTCGCAGGCTGAGTACGATGAGTTTTGTGAGCTGTTGGTGAAGGCGGGCGTATTTAAACGCCTCAATCCAGCAAAGCGTAAAAACTCATTCTTAGCCTTATCTGATCCAGATGACGTTGCACGCGTTGAAGACCGCACTTACATCTGCTCAGAAAAACAAGAAGATGCTGGCCCAACAAATAATTGGGTTGAGCCAAAAGAAATGCGCGCCACCTTACAGCCATTGTTTGATGGTTCAATGCGCGGAAGAACTATGTATGTCGTGCCCTTTTCTATGGGCCCAATCGGCTCACCTATTGCACACATTGGCGTTGAGTTGTCTGATAGCCCTTATGTCGCAATTAACATGCGCTTAATGACCCGCATGGGTAAAGCAGTTATTGAGCAGCTTGGTACTGATGGTGAATTTGTTCCATGCGTTCATACGGTTGGCAAGCCTTTAAGCCCAGGCGAAAAGGACATGGCGTGGCCAAACAATAAAACCAAATATATCGTCCACTATCCAGAAACCCGTGAAATTTGGTCGTTTGGCTCTGGCTACGGCGGTAATGCCTTGTTGGGTAAAAAATGCTTTGCTTTGCGTATTGCATCCAATATGGGCCGTGAACAAGGATGGCTTGCAGAGCATATGTTGATTTTGGGTGTTACGTCACCAGAAGGAAAAAAATACCACGTAGCTGCAGCATTCCCCTCCGCGTGCGGCAAAACCAATTTCTCCATGATGATTCCACCAGCAGGCTTTGACGGCTGGAAAGTCACAACTATTGGTGATGACATTGCTTGGATTAAGCCACGCAAAGACCCCGTCACTGGTAAAACCCGTTTGTTTGCGATTAATCCTGAGTCTGGTTATTTTGGCGTTGCCCCCGGAACAAATCGCCAAACAAATCCAAATTGCATCGACTCACTGAATGAAGATGTGATCTTTACAAACGTTGGTTTGACCGATGATGGTGATGTTTGGTGGGAGGGTCTGACAGACACACCGCCGGCACATTTGATCGACTGGCAAGGCAAGGACTGGACTCCAGCCGACGGTGCTGCGGGTCGTAAAGCCGCGCATGCAAACTCTCGCTTCACAATGGCAGCTACTAACAACCCAGCCGTCGATCCTAAATGGGATGATCCAGAAGGCGTCCCGATTGATGCATTCTTATTCGGCGGCCGTCGCTCAACTACGGTGCCACTCGTTAGCGAAGCGCGTGATTGGGTAGAGGGTGTTTACATGGCCGCAACAATGGGCTCAGAAACAACCGCTGCTATCACTGGCCAGGTTGGCGTAGTACGTCGTGATCCATTCGCGATGATTGCTTTTGCTGGTTACAACATGAGCGACTACTTCCAACATTGGCTTAACATCGGCAAGAAGCTCGAAGCTGAAGGCGCAGTCTTGCCCAAGATCTATTGCGTGAATTGGTTCCGCAAAGGTGATGACGGTAAGTTTGTTTGGCCTGGATATGGTGAAAACATGCGTGTTTTGGCCTGGATCTTGGGTCGTGCAGACGGCACAGCAAAAGGGGTTGAAACTGTATTTGGCATCTCACCAGAGCACGCTGATTTGAACTGGAAAGGCTTAGATTTCTCAGTCGATAAATTTGAAAAGGTAATTAATGCCAAAGTAGAGGACTGGAAAAATGAACTCAAATTACACACCGAGTTGTTTGAGCATCTAGGCGATCGTTTGCCAAAAGAGCTCTTAGAAATGCGCTCAAAAATTGAGAAACGCCTAAACGCTTAATGTGTAGCAAGCAGTACATTCACTTCATTAAGATTCATCAATGACCGAACCCCAACACCATGAAATAGTGGTGATTGGGGCAGGCATTTGCGGAGCAACCATTGCAAATGAGTTGCTCGAGCGCGGCAAAACAGTATGTATTGTCGACGCAGCTCCATCCCCTGCCACAGCCTGTTCTAGTCACGCTTATGCGATTGCACACCCCCATATTGGTAAGGGCTCTGCACGTTTATTGCGTTTAACGCGCATCGCTTTTTTACTCGCTGAAGCTCGTTGGAAAAATGTGTGGCATCAGCATGGGATATTTTTACCCACTAAAAAAGACAAAACTTTCAACCGCGTAGAAACAACAGAGCACCTTCGTTCTCTTGGACTAGATCAAGAGATGGCTGTTGCCTTGGATGTTCGAGAAGCTGCCAAAATTTGTGGGCTTAATCAAAGTGGTGTATGGCTGCCCCGCGGCGCCGGCTTAAATTTGCAAGAAGCAAGTAAGCAGCTATTGCAAGAACATCAGCAATTAAAGCGTCTTTGGAATACGCGTATTGTTCGCTTAGAAGAGCACGACAGTCAGTGGTGTCTATTAGATGCCTCTAACAGACCTATTCTGACGGCAAATAAGGTTGTTGTGGCATGTGCCATGGAGGCCAAGGCCCTGATGAACGACATCGGCATTCGTTTACCTTTAAAGTCTGTGCGCGGTCAGCTCAGCATATTTAAAGTTAAAGAAAGTGATGCTTGGATTGAAAAATTGCCAAGGGTTGGCATTTCGGGAGACGGATATTGCTTGCCAGCCGAGCGACTTGATGGCGGTGACTATCAATGGGCTGTGGGATCGAGTTTTGATGAGGGTGAAGATGACCTGAGCCCAAGGGAAGCTAGCGACGAATTTAATCGCGAACAAGCTAGGGGCTTGGTGAATTATCCAGAGGGAGATCTGCGTGCATTAATCAAAGCAGGACAGTTTGTTGGGGTCCGCTGCGTCGCGGGGGATCGCCTGCCAATTATTGGCGCACTGACTCAGCGCCCGGGAATATTTTTAGCAACCGCGCTAGGCTCAAGAGGAATCTTGTGGTCCGCCCTAGCAGCCAAGCTTATTTCGGCTCAACTACTAGAGGATGATTTTGCTTTGCTTGCACGCTTTGGTTTTGCGGCGGATTTAGTTGCTGCGCTAGCGCCCGCCCGCTTCTTCGCAGGGGCAGCGCCGTCAGCTTTAGGGGCCTTAGCCTCAAATTCAAAACCAATTTTGCCGTCAGAGTCTAAGGCTAAGTAGGCCTTAAAGCCTCGCCCAGTGCGGTTAGACTTGAAATTGCTTAGCAGATCTGTTTTGCCTTCTTTTAGTAGTTTCTGAACCTGTTCAGCAGAAACTTCTTGTTGTAGCACCACCTTCCCAGTTTTGAAATCGCAAGTCTTGCTGGGCCCAGTATTGTTTTCGCAAACATAACGCATACCATCTTCATACACTGCACCTGAACACTTTGGACAAACACCCAGAGCTTGACGCCCAGTGAAATCAACTGCTTCGGTTTCATCATCTTGCGCATTGCCAAAATCAAACTCGAGCTTAAAGCCAGCGTTTGGATAATCTTTATCGTCTTCGGGAATTTCGCTTAACTTAATAATTGCAGCAAATGGACGCCCCATTTTGCTGCGGAAACCTTGGAGTGGCCCAATAGTTTTCTCGCGCAGCAATTCTTCAACTTCGGGATATTCAAAAGCGCGTCCACCAGGTGTTTTACTAATAGTGAAGCCACACTTTTCGCAAGCAAAACGACGATAGTTCTCTTTGACTGGACCCTTACAGTGCGGACATGGCGTGGTCATAGTGGCATAGTCGCCCGGAATGGTATCGCTATCATATTCTTTGGCGCGCTTCACGATACGCTGAGTCATTTGCGCAATCTCTTGCATGAAGGTATCGCGATTCATCTTGCCTTGCTCGATGAGCGATAACTTGTTTTCCCAGCTACCAGTTAAATCTGGACGAGTTAGTTCTTCGACATCTAAACCGCGCAACAGCGTCATCAACTGAAAAGCTTTTGCAGTTGGAATCAGCTCGCGCGCCTCGCGAACAATGTATTTTTCTGCAAGCAAGCCTTCGATGATAGCGGCGCGTGTTGCAGGTGTACCCAGACCTTTTTCAGCCATGGCTTCACGCATCTCCTCGTCATCAACCCACTTGCCTGCGCTCTCCATTGCAGAAAGTAAAGTTGCCTCGGTATAGCGAGCTGGCGGCTTAGTTTTTAAAGGTACGGCAGCAATCGATTCTGTTTGCACTGCTTCGCCCTCCTGGACGGGAACAAGCTCATCATCGGCTTGATTAGATTTGCCGTAAACCGTTAGCCATCCAGGGTTTACGAGTACGCGACCCTCAGTTTTGAAATGGTGTCCAGAGACTTCTGAGATACGCGTTGTGACGCGGAACTCTGCTGCAGGATAAAACACTGCCAAGAATCGACGTACAACTAAATCATAGAGTTTTGCTTCGGGCTCGCTTAAATTCTTAGGCGTCTCTAATGTTGGGATGATCGCAAAGTGATCAGAAATTTTAGAGTTATCAAAAATTCGTTTATTTGGCTTAACCCAGCCATATCCCACTTTTGCTTTTGGGTCCTTTGGGTCACCTTGCAAGATTTGTTTTGCAAAGGCTCGATAGTCTTGCGAGTGCTCGGCAAGATTCTCCATAGTTTGTTTAACGGTATCGAGGTAGTCCTCAGGAAGCGCTTTTGCATCAGTACGTGGGTACGTTAATACTTTGTGGCGCTCGTATAAGGCTTGAGCAAGACCCAAAGTATTTTTTGCAGAGAAACCAAAACGTGCGTTTGCTTCGCGTTGCAAGCTAGTTAAATCAAACAGCTGTGGAGCCAGTTGGGTGGCGGGTTTGGCTTCTTCAGTGACATTTGCTTTTTTGCCACGACAAGCAGCCACAATGCTTTGCGCCGCCGCTTCGCTCCATAAACGATTTTCACGCGCATCGGGTTCGGTAACATCTTTTTTAAATTTCGGATCAAACCAACGTCCTTCATAGACGCCAGCAGCGGCGATAAATTCCGCCTTTACTTCCCAATAATCTTTAGAGATGAATTTACGAATCAGCTCTTCACGTTCAACAACAATAGAGAGAGTAGGGGTTTGTACACGACCTACGGTCGTCAAGAAGAAGCCACCGCTTTTACTATTAAATGCGGTCATTGCACGCGTACCATTGATGCCAACCAACCAGTCTGCCTCTGAGCGGCAACGGGCTGCATCAGCCAGTGGCTTCATGTCCTCATCAGTGCGCAAGTTAGTAAAGCCCTCGCGGATTGCGGCTGGTGTCATCGACTGAAGCCATAAACGTTTAATCGATTGCGATGCTTTTGCGTGCTGTGCAATTAAGCGGAAAATTAATTCACCCTCACGCCCCGCGTCACAGGCGTTAATAAGCGCGGTGACATCTTTGCGTTTAATCAGTTTTTGTAAGACTTTGAGGCGCGACTCTGTTTTTGCAATTGGACGCAAGTCAAAATAAGGGGGCACTACTGGCAAGTTGGCAAAAGACCATTTGCCACGCTTCACATCAAACTCTTCGGGAGCGGCGATCTCTAATAAATGACCAACAGCCGAAGAAATTAGGAATTCATCGCTTTCAAAATAATCTTCATATTTAGTAAAGCCACCTAAGGCCTTGGCAATATCATTGGCAACAGAGGGCTTCTCTGCAATGATGAGCGCCTTGGCCTGGTCCCCGGCATTAGTCTTCGGACTGCTTTTTTTGGTAGTTGCTTTAGTTGCCACGCGTTTTGCCTAAATTGAGCTAAAAATGATGTTTTTCGGGGTAAAACGGACGATCAATTTAAACCAAAATAGACCAAAGCCATTTGCATACCCCTTTTTTATTATTAACCGATAAATTAGGAAAAGTCCAAAACCCCCTATTTTTGGTTTATTTTGGATAAATCAAAATCTATCTTTTTTGAACAAAAACCCTCTTTTAAACCATTTAAACGATGTTTTTTGTTAAAAACGGATCTCCTCAAGAACATCATTTGGTCTAAAGGCTAGTTTTGCACCTTGTTGAATCAGCAGGTGGCAACCTGCAGAATTATTGCTATGGATCGGCCCAGGAAGGGCAAAAACCTCCCTTCCAAGGTCTGCGGCTAGACGTGCAGTGATGAGGGAGCCGGATTTCTCGGCGGCCTCTACCACCACTACACCAAGTGCTAGCGCTGCAATGATGCGATTTCGCCTTGGGAAATGAAATGCTTTTGGCCCCACCCCAAAGCCAAACTCAGATACCAACAGCCCTTGTTGGCCAATGGCGTGGGATAGCTCAATATTTTGGCGCGGGTAAATAAGGTCTATTCCCGTTCCTAAGACGGCTGCAGTAGCATGTTTGGGGCCTAACTCAAGCGTGGCCTGGTGGGCGGCGCTATCCACCCCTTTCGCTAAGCCAGAAATGGTTAACAAACCTGCATTTGATAGCGCCTTCGCAAAAAGGCGCGCGTTTTTTAAACCCGCTGGACTCGCATTTCTTGAGCCCACAATCGCAATCATGGGCATCTTGAGAAGTTGCATATCACCATATATATAGAGCGTTGCTGGGGGGTCATACAAATCATAGAGTCGGGGTGGGTAATCCAGGCCCCCGCGATGAATTTGTATGGCGGTGTTTGGCGTGCTGGATGTTTTCATAGTCTAATTTTGTTCTTTAGGGGAATTGCAACAATCAGGACAGACTGATAGCTCTGTTGGATAATTCTTATATGGCTTTATTACCCGTCCTCTGCTATCCAGATCCCCGCCTACACAAGGTTGCCAAACCTGTTGCTCAAGTCGATGCCCGCATTAAAAAAATTGTCACTGATATGGCAGAGACAATGTATGAGGCACCCGGGGTCGGTTTGGCAGCAACCCAGGTGGATATTCATGAGCGCATCGTAGTGATTGATGTATCTGATGATCAAAACGAGTTGATGATTTTTATCAATCCAGAAATCGTTTGGGCAAGCGCCGAAACGAAATCTTGGCGCGAGGGTTGTTTATCTGTTCCCGAGTTTTATGACGAGGTCGAAAGGCCCGCAGAGATCCGCGTGAAAGCTTTAGATATTGACGGCAAAGAATTTGAAGTCGCAGCCGATGGATTGTTAGCGGTTTGTTTGCAGCATGAATTGGACCATTTGCAGGGAAAAGTATTTGTTGAGTATTTATCGATACTGAAGCGAACCCGTATCTCTCAAAAAATGAAGAAGCGCGCCAAAGAATTGGTAGGTCAGCGCTAAGCGCCCCGATGAAAATCGTTTTTGCTGGAACCCCTGAGTTTGCTGCGCAAGCAATGCGTGCGATTTACGCTGCTGGTCATGAAATTGTTTTGGTGCTAACGCAGCCCGATAGACGCGCTGGCAGAGGCATGCACTTACAAGCAAGCCCGGTTAAGGAGTTTGCTATACAACACAAGATTCCAGTCTTACAACCTGAGACATTAAGGCGTACAGGAACAGACTCAGAAAAGTTGGCGCAGGCACAAGCTGCTTATGAGCATTTATCTTCAATGGAGTTTGATGCCATGGTGGTGGTTGCGTATGGCCTGATACTGCCCCAAGAAATTTTAGATATTAGTGGGAAGCCAGGCAGACATGGTAGCTTTAATATTCACGCCTCATTGTTGCCGCGTTGGCGAGGTGCAGCACCAATTCAGCGAGCAATTGAATCTGGAGATCTCAAGACGGGCGTTTGCATTATGCAAATGGATGTTGGCTTAGATACAGGAGATACAGTATTAGTTTCTGAGCTTGAAATTGCTAACAACGAAACTAGCGCAAGCTTACATGATCGCTTGGCGCAACTTGGCTCTAAACTAATTGTGGATGTTCTAAACCAGTTACAGCAAGGTGAAGAATTCAAACGATTGCCTCAAGCAAAAGAAGGCATTACCTACGCTGAAAAAATACTGAAGAGCGAATCAGTGATCGATTGGACTCTAAGCGCCAAAGAAGTGGATCAACGTATTCGCGCCTTTAATCCTTTTCCTGGCGCAAGCAGTAGGCTTAATGGCACAGTAATGAAGTTTTGGAACTCAAGACTCGCAATCGATCAGGCTATGGGCCTAACAGGAAAGCCCGGCGAAGTTTTAGGATTTAGTAATGATGGCGTATATATTCAATGCGCTACAGGAGTGGTTGAGGTTTTGGAAATGCAAAAACCAGGCGGCAAAAAAATTGATGCCAAAACATGCATTCAGTCGATTGGTGAACAACAGTTGTACTTTCAGCCAAAGGATTAGAGATGTTTAATTTTGCAAAGACCGTTTTTTTGAACACAGTATGTTGGTTGGCGCGCTTAATGAGCATGGCAAAAAACGGGACATATCCCGGAGCAAATTAATTTGACGGATCAAAAAACACTCCGTAGTCTACCGCTCTCTGAAGCAATTACGATAGCTGCACAAGCGATAAGTGAGGTAATGAGTGGAAGATCACTTACAGAAGTGCTGGATCAGCTCGAAGCATATGAGCGACCGATTGTTCAGAGTTTAAGCTTTGATGCTCTTCGCAAATGGGTGCGTTCACACGAGTTGATCAAGGAATTTATTCCAAAGGCACCGCCACCAGAAGTAGATCATTTATTAAGCGTTGCAATAGCCTTATTCTTGCAAGATGCTGCTGACAGTAAAGGCTATCCAGCCCACACGATTGTCGATCAGGCTGTTAAGGCATGTGGTGAGTACGACAAAACGATGTATGCCAAGGGCTTGGTGAATGCTGTATTGCGCAAGGTAAGCGTATTGGTTCAGCCGCCCGAGGCTGAGAAGCGTTACTCGCTTGACCCTATTCCAATGTATGTGCCTGCTTGGTGGCGCGCAAACCTCAAACGCAATTACTCCAAGGCATGGCAATCTATTTTGTTTCAACAAGCTAAGCGCGCACCATTAATTTTGCGTGTAAACCACAAGCAATATACGCGTGAGCAATATCAGTCTCTACTATCTAACGCTGGAATTTCATCAAAACCAATAGATGAGGTGGCAGGCATTGAATTGCCCTCAGCGCTGCTATTGCCAGAAGCGGTGCCGGTTTCTGAGCTACCTGGTTTTTATACTGGCGCTGTTTCAGTTCAAGATGCAGGAGCACAGTTGGCTGCAATCTTATTAAATCCGCAAGAAGACGAGTTGGTTTTGGATGCTTGTGCAGCTCCGGGCGGAAAAACTGCACACCTATTAGAGCTCGCAGACTGTTCAATACAGGCTTTAGAAATAGATGGCGAACGTATAGGAAAAATTGGGGGTAACTTAGATCGGCTCCGCCTATATTCTGAAAAGGTAAAAGTGCTGCGGGGGGATGCCTCAAAAGTGGCATGGTGGAATGGTGCTCAGTTTGACAAGATTTTGCTGGATGCACCGTGCTCGGCCTCAGGAATAGTTTCTCGTCATCCAGACATCCCATTCCTCAGGCGCGAGGCAGACATTAAAGCCCTCCAAGAAAGACAGCGCACGATTTTGAAGCAGGCATGGAAGATGCTCAAAGCGGGAGGCACACTTTTATACGTTACTTGCTCCATATTTCCTGAGGAGGGGGATGGGCAGGCTGGCTGGTTTGCTGAGCAGCACCCCGATGCGGTACGATTAGGCGCTCCGGGCCAGCTTTTGCCTGGCAAGCTAAATGACGGTTTTTACTATGCTTTGTTTAAGAAAAATGGGCCATGAGCCAAAGAATTAAACAACTCCTCTTTTTGTTCATGATGGTGTTAAGTGTCTTTTCAACAGCCGTCAGCGCAGAAGGTATAAAGATTAAATCCTTTGAATTGGAGAGGGTGGATAACGACTGGCTACTCAATGCCACCTTTCAGATTGAGTTGTCACCAGGGTTAGAGGATGCAGTACAAAAAGGTGTAGTTTTATATTTTCAGACAGAGTTTGATTTAACGCGCTCACGTTGGTATTGGTTTGATGAAAAATCGAGCTTAGTTCAACGCCAGACGCGCTTGTCTTATCAGCCCCTCACACAACAGTATCGAATTGCATCGGACGGATTTACTTTTGCCGCTAAAACGATGGTTGAAGCACTCCAAGCTGTTGGTAGTGTTGGTGGATTGCGCGTGATGGATAACGCTCAGCTAGATCCCAATAAGTCTTATACCGCAGCGCTACGTATGACGCTAGATCTGAGTAAGCTGCCAAAACCATTTCAGGTAAATGCCCTTAATAACCGCGATTGGAATGTGTCGAGCGATTGGTATCGCTTCCCATTTTCTGCTAACGGACCTAATCTGATTAAGCGATGAGACCATTGGCGGCCCTCCTGGATATAAGCTTTTTGACATCAAAAGCTTGGGGTAAAAAAGTAGTGCCGATCACGATTGGTGTCATTGGCGCATTCGCTTTATTACTTTTAGCGCTCCTAGCAATTGCTTCATCCAATACAGAATTTTTTGATAACTACTTTATCTGGCTATATGCCGCCAATGTGGTTATCGGAATTTGCCTAACCCTAGTCATCTTAACTTTAGTTGTAGTCATTGCCGTGCGATGGTATCGAGGACATTTTGGCACTCGATTGATTGCAAAGCTCGCAATGATTTTTGCATTGGTTGGCATTGTTCCGGGTTTAATTTTGTACGGCGTATCTCTGCAATTCGTTTCACGTAGTATTGAAACTTGGTTCGATGTAAAAGTAGAGAATGCGCTTAACTCGGGCTTAGAGTTGGGCCGTGTTACTTTGCGTATCGCTCAAGAAGAGATTTTGGGCGAAGGCAAATTTATTGCTGAACAGATAGTCCAGACTCCACCGGGCACCTCTACAGACCAAGTTGCTACTGCGGTTATGAAAACTCGCAATCAATTTGGTATTCAAGAAGTTAGTTTATTTAATATGCAGCGCAATTTAATTTTTACTAGCGAGGTAAAGCCTAAAAAATATTTTCCTGCACCGGCTGCGGATATAGTTGCGGAAGCATTTACCAATAAGGGAATGACTTTTTTAGATCAAATTGAAGCGGAAGATGGGCAGCGCGGATATCGAATTAGGGCGATCATCCCAATTATTCGCAAAAAGCCAGGCTATAGCAAAGTAGATGCCGGAAAAGAGGTGGATGATAGATATTTTTTGCAGCTTGTACGCTATATCCCAACGCCATTGGCTAAGAATATTTTTGCGGTGGAGTCTGCCTATAGTGAATATCAAGAGAAGGCCCTAGGGCGCACCGGTTTACGCAAGATGTTTGTGGGCACGCTGACGTTGACCCTTTTCTTTGCGGTATTTGTAGCGATTACTTTGGCCCTTATGTTGGGTAGGCAACTCGCTAGACCCCTTTTGATGCTTTTAAAAGGCACCCAGGCAGTTGCACAGGGAGACTTATCACCAAAGCCTGAGCTTGATACTGGTGACGAGTTAGGTATGCTAACGCGACAATTTAATGTCATGACCAGGCAGTTGGCCGATACCCGAACCTCTTTGCAAGAATCTAAGGCTTTCTTAGAGCGCGTATTAGGAAGTCTTACAGCAGGCGTGTGCATTTTTGATCAAAACTACAACGTTGTTTCTAGCAATGCGGGCGCAGATAAAATTTTTGGTCGGGATCTTACTCAGCTCGATGGTAAAGCCCTCAGCAGCAACTCTGCCCTCGCAGAGTTCGAGAATGCAATTAAAGAAGGCTTTGCAACGATGAAGCTTGCAGTGCTAGATGAGGGTGGCGTAAGTCAAAAAACATCCCCGACTAATGCACCGGTTTGGCAAAAACAAATTCAGCTACACAGCGCCAATGAATATGAAAATGAATTAGGCGTCACGCTCTTTGTCCGTGGCACTGAGCTTACGGGAGATTTGCGTATGGTGGTGTTTGATGACATCACAGATGTAGTGAGCGCGCAAAGATCTATTGCTTGGAGTGAGGTTGCAAGACGTCTTGCTCATGAAATTAAAAATCCTCTGACACCAATCCAACTCTCAGCCGAACGATTGCAACATAAGCTTGCTGGTAAGTTGAGCCCAGAACAGGAAGAGATGATTAATCGCAGCACTGAAACCATTATTGGGCAGGTTCAGGCCATGAAAGAAATGGTTAATGACTTTAGAGATTTTGCAAAGACACCGACGCCGCAACTAAAGCCCATTTCAATTAATACACTTACCTCTGAAATCTTGGGTCTTTATGAGGGTAGTCCCTTGCGTACCAAATTAGATCCGAATTGCCCAGAAATTATGGGTGACCCTACGCAGTTAAGGCAGGTTATTCATAACTTGTTACAAAATGCCCAAGATTCAACCTTAGAAGGCTCTAATCCAAGTAGTCCGGTAGAGGTTAAAACCGAGTTAGTACCTTATGGCGAACATAACGGAAAAGTTCAAAATGCTGTGCGATTAACAATAAGTGATAGTGGAATTGGATTTCCAGCTAAGATATTGGCAAGAGCCTTTGAACCTTATGCAACAACAAAGAGCAAAGGGACGGGATTGGGTTTAGCGGTAGTTAAGAAAATTATTGATGACCACTCTGCCAAAATTGAAATTCGAAACCGTATGCAGGGCGAAGAAGTAGTTGGTGCGCAAGTATCAATATTGTTTATGAATCTAGCAAAAGAGGCAGCCTAAGCATGGCTAGTATTTTAGTTGTTGATGACGAGATGGGAATTCGTGAGCTTCTCAATGAGATTCTTACGGATGAAGGCCATACTGTTTACTCTGCGGAGAGCGCAATACAGGCGCGCACTATTCGTGAGCAAATGCGTCCCGATTTAGTCTTGCTAGATATCTGGATGCCCGATACTGATGGCATCACATTATTAAAAGAATGGTCCAATACAGGCCAGCTCACTATGCCAGTAGTCATGATGTCTGGTCATGCAACCATTGATACTGCTGTTGAGGCCACTCGGATTGGTGCGCTCAACTTCTTGGAAAAACCAATTGCTCTACAAAAGCTTTTAAAGACAGTCACTAAAGCTTTAGAGAGTTCTCCAAAATATATTGAGCCAGAGCAAGAGCGAGCAGTTCAATCTAGTGCAAATATTTCTACACCAAAGCAGACTCTTGTTGATTCGGTAAGCGCGCCCCTACCAGGCGAATACATTAGCGGAATTGCAAAAACTTACTTTGACCTTCCCTTAAGAGAAGCAAGAGATTTATTTGAGAAGGCGTACTTTGAACATCAAATGCAAATCATGGGCGGTAGCATGACCAAGATTTCAGAGTACACAGGCTTAGAAAGAACACACTTGTATCGCAAGCTTAAAGCCCTGGGCATTGATACCTCTCGCAATAAAGGCGAAAGCTAATCCTTCATTAATAGGGTCAGCAAGCCCAAAGAATTGAGCAAAACCCCTCAACTAACGGCAGCCCAGGGGAATTTGATGGCGCCTCAATCCAATTAGTTATAATTCAAGCCTTGGCCTGGTAGCTCAGTCGGTAGAGCAGAGGATTGAAAATCCTTGTGTCGGTGGTTCGATTCCGCCCCGGGCCACCAAGAATTCTCCCAACACCGGATGTGGCTCATCGAATCTCTAGTGTCAGCCGCAGTTTGGCACCATTTCCCCAAGGTCTTCCAACTTCCCCCTCGCCTAGAAGCGCCCTTTAAAAGGACACTTTATCTATTGGGATTTTTATCCTTTCGTTCGTCAATATCAGGGTTTTTCCCATTAAAACTTATAAAAATCAACCTATAGAATCTCCTGTAAATATAGGCGCTATCAAGTGCCAAAGGGGGTGAAGTGTTATTAAAAAGATCAAGTCAATTGATCGAGCTTAGCTACGTTAGTAAGGCATCAAGACCAATGAACTTAATAGATTTGGTCTATTTGTTTGATATTTCGTACAAGTGGAATCAGGATCATCAAATCACCGGCGTGCTGTTTTATGAAAATGGGATGTTCTCTCAAATCCTAGAGGGCGCCGAGGACAATGTGATGGAAGTTTGGGCAAAGATTGAGCAGGACGATCGCCATCATATTTTGCGGCAATTAAACTGCTCACCATTCAATCAAAGACGCTACCCTAACTGGGCATTACGATTTTATCAAGGCAACCTCATTGCCAAATATATGCCCCAACTTGGCAAAGTGCTAGATGGCTTACCCAGTCATGATCATGAATTGTTGGAAATCATGCGCTCAGTGGAAGAGTTAGCTTAATTTTTTATTGAGTCACTGGGCTTTACGTCAGCGGGCCACCAAGAATTCTCCAAACACCGGATGTGGCTCATAGAATCCCTAGTGTTAGACGCAGTCTGGCACCATTTCTCCCAGGCCCTCCAACTTTCCCCTTTGACTATAAGCGTCCTTTAAAAGGACGCTTTATCTATTGGGGATTTGTCATCCTCGTGTCAGTCAACTGTCGATTTAAGCGACGGTCATCCATGGTCGGCGCTTGTAATGTCGTTTTAAACGACATTACATCTTACTTTCTGTAATATCCAATTATGGAATTAGCTAACCAGATCTTCTTCATAGTTTTCGCCTTAATTGCCTTAGCACTGCTTTTAAGTGTTGTCCCCCAATTTCAAGTTGAGCGATCCGAGTTGCCCAGCGTTTATTGGCCGCTAGGTATAGGTTTCTATGCCTTGTGTTGTTTAAGTTTTGGCGTTGCCTTATGGGTTGATAAGTTTTTATTAACCATAGCCAATACCTCATTAATCATTTCAACTCTACTGCTTGTTTTTTTATATCGAAGCTGGAATGGCAGACCATTTAATAAGTTACAAACAGTATTCTTAGTATGTATACCAATGATTGTTGCCATTCTCTATGAGCCCTTGAGAGCGACTCCCAATACATTTCATCAGCGCGTTGTTTTGATTACCATTACTCAAGAAGCATTTTTAGCATGGCAAGTTTGGGAGTTAATTGATTATTATAAAAAAGATAAATTAATCATCGTGCGTTGGTTAATTCTGGTAACACTGGTAACACTGCTGGGCAATATTTTTAGAACTTATCGAATTCTTACTGGCGATGGGCCAACAAATATCTTTTTGTATGTTGAAGATGGCTGGGCATTGGGTCTGCGGTGGATTGTGTATTCCAGTAATATTTTGGCTTTTGTAGCATTGGGCGTTTTCTATTTGCAGAAGCAAATAGCTAAAGAGAATAAAATTGTTAACGCTTTGAGTAAGTCCAAGGAAGAGAATGAAAGAATTACTGAGCTCTTAAAAGAAAAAGAACGTCTCATCTATGGCCTGATGAAAGCAAATAAGACTGCGGCCACTGGCGCATTATCAGCATCGATTGCTCATGAACTTAATCAACCTCTTGGGGCATCTAACCTCAATATCCAATTTCTAAAATTGAAATTAGAAAAAGGGGTTCTTAATCCCGAGTTGGGCAAAGAAATTTTGGATTCCCTAGAGGCCGACAACCAGCGTGCGTCTACGATTGTTAAATCACTCAGGTCAATATTTACAGAAGGCGAATCGAATACTGAAGAAGTTCAATTAGGTGATTTGATAGCAAAAGTATTAGACATTGTTAAGCCAGAGCTAAAGAACAAGAACATCCAAATTCAATTACGGATCGATGATGATTTAGTGATTAGAGTTAACTCGTCTGAAATTGAGCAGGTGATATTGAATTTGCTTAACAATGCCGCTCAGGCCTTGGCTAACTCGGGAACACTCCAACGACGTATTGCTATAGAAGCAATTAAAACTGGCAATTCAGTTCAATTAAGTATTTCTGATAATGGGGCGGGTGTCTCGGAAGGCTTCAAATCTCAACTATTTGAGTTGCTAAGTACAACTAAGCAAACAGGTATGGGCCTAGGGCTATGGCTGTGTAAGCATATTGTTACTAGATATAGTGGTTCTATCCACTATGAAGACGCGGCTGGGGGCGGAGCTAAGTTTATCGTTGAGTTACCTTTAAATTAGCCGGGGAGCTAATTGACCCCAGTCTTCCTCAGGAAGACTATAGAGACCTATTCCTTCGGGGCCCTATGAACTTAGCAGAAATACAATCCTTTAAGCAAATTGGCAGGCGACTTCGCAGTGAGCGTGAAGAGCGTGGTCTAACTTTGCCCGCAGTTGCTGGATTGTGTGGAATGAGTATTTCTGAATTAGTACGTATTGAAAACGGCGAATTATTAGGATTTAGGCAGGTACTAGAAGATGCCTTAACCAACGCTGAGGTATATGCCAAGGCTTTAGATGTTGAGTTAGGTAGTGTGGAGAGACAGCATTCTGGAGTGTCAACAAGAAATGCTAAAAACGATGATGTGTTTATTCCAGTCTTTTTAAGAAAAAAATAATTATTTCGGTTTGTCCGCAAAGACTTTCTAAAACAGAGTCAGGCATCCTCAGCCCTGGTTCGATTCCGCCCCGGGCCACCAAGAATCACTAAAACCACCTTCGGGTGGTTTTTTTCATTTAAGGGTGCTATAAAAACACATCAATGGAGGCATTATGTGTAGATGGTTGGCATACGCTGGAAATGAGATTTATCTAGAAAATTTGCTATTTCTGCAAAAGAACTCGCTGATTTCACAAAGTCTTAAGGCAACCAAATCTAACTTTGTCACCAATGGTGATGGATTTGGTGTTGCTTGGTATGGCGATAGAAAATCTCCTGGCTTGTTCAAAGATGTTTTACCTGCTTGGAATGATGAAAATCTCAAAGAGTTAAGTAGGCATATTAAGAGCAGGCTATTTTTTGCCCATGTTCGTGCCGCAACAGGAACCAGCGTATCTCGCATGAATTGCCATCCATATGCATTTGAGAATTGGAGCTTTATGCATAACGGACATATTGGAGATTGGCACTTACATCGAAGAGAAATTGAGTCACTCATTTCTAAAGAGTTTTATGCACATAGGCACGGCACCACAGATAGTGAAGCATTATTTTTATTGGCGCTAACGATGGGATTGATGAATGATCCCATAAAGGGGATGAGTCTTGCTATAGAGAAAGTACAAAGAATATTAGAAGATCATCGATCGTCTGATCCACTCAGACTCACTGCCGCTTTAAGCGACGGAAAATCGATCTGGGCATTTCGATACTCAACAGATAATGCATCCCCAAGTCTTTTTTATGGCACACCTGACAATCACGAAAATCAATACAAAGCAGACGCAGTTAGTACGATAGCCTCCGAGCCTTTTGATGATCATTTGGAGCATTGGAACGAAGTTGAGGAGTCTAGCTATATAAGCTGGGTAGA
>Ga0214202_1000056_pt1 | contig 54297 bp, 51 predicted proteins | sample TroBogEpilimnion_9_FD_153040 | JGI IMG/M metagenome (GOLD analysis project Ga0214202, IMG submission 153040) | Freshwater microbial communities from Trout Bog Lake, WI - 03JUN2009 epilimnion | ecosystem: Environmental > Aquatic > Freshwater > Lake > Epilimnion/Euphotic zone | place: Trout Bog...
GGAGTCGAGTGGCGACCGGGAAATTTCGACCACCATGGCGTTTGTTCGTCTCTTGGGCATCCTGCTCAAAGACAAGAACATCGGTAAGCACATCGTTCCGATCGTTCCGGACGAAGCCCGCACGTTTGGTATGGAAGGACTGTTCCGTCAGATCGGCATCTACTCGTCGGTCGGGCAGTTGTACACGCCGCAGGATGCGGATCAGTTGTTGTCCTATCGCGAGGATAAGAAAGGCCAGATCCTCGAGGAAGGTATCAACGAGGGCGGTGCGATGTGCTCGTGGATCGCGGCCGCTACGGCTTATGCGAATCATGGCACGCAGATGGTGCCGTTCTATATTTACTACTCCATGTTCGGTTACCAACGCGTGGGCGACTTCATGTGGGCCGCGGGTGATCTACGAGCGAAGGGCTTCTTGCTCGGCGCGACGGCGGGTCGCACGACGTTGGCGGGTGAGGGCTTGCAGCATCAGGACGGTCATTCGCACCTGTTGATGAGCACGATTCCGAACTGTGTCTCGTACGATCCGGCGTATGCCTACGAGCTCGCGACGATCGTACAGGAGGGGCTGCGCCGCATGTATGTGGACCAGGAGAGCGTGTACTACTACCTCACGGTGATGAATGAAAACTACGCGCAGCCGGCGATGCCGGACGGCGCAGTGGATGGCATTCTCAAAGGCATGTACCCGTTAGAGCGTCGCAAAGGAAAACTGAAAGCGATGCTGTTGGGTTCAGGCACCATTTTGCGTGAAGTACGCGCGGCGGCTGATATTCTCGAGCAGGAGCACGGTGTCGCCGCGGATGTTTACTCGGTGACGAGTTATTCCGAACTCCGGCGCGAAGCGCTAGCTGTCGAACGAACGAATCGATTGCATCCGACAGAGTCTGCGAAAGTTTCGTACGTCGCCGGGCTTCTTGCCGGACAAAAGGGCCCGTTCGTTGCAGCCAGCGATTACATGAAGATTGTGCCGGACCAGATCCGCGAATGGGTCCCTGGTCGGTACGTCGTTCTCGGAACCGATGGCTATGGACGTTCGGATGCCCGTGCCGCATTGCGCTCGCATTTCGAGGTGGATCGATACCATGTCGTCATCGCCACCCTAAAGGCGCTCGCCGATGACGGGAAGATGGATGCGACAGTCGTGGCGGCTGCAATCCAGAAGTACGGCATCGATTCCACGAAGCCTAACCCTGCGACGGCCTGAACCATGTCATCAGAAATTTCGGTAACTGTCCCGGATCTCGGGGACTTCAATTCGGTCGACGTTGTCGATGTACTCGTCCAAGTCGGCGACGTGGTGGACATCAATACACCGTTGGCGACTCTCGAGACCGAGAAGGCAACGATGGATGTGCCGTCCACGGTCGCCGGCCGAGTCACGGCAGTTCTCATCGCCCGGGGATCAAAAGTTGCATCCGGTAACGCTGTGGTGACCGTGGAAACGGCACCAACGTCATCCGTATCGGAGGCGCCGTCACAGTCTTCCCCGGCAGCGCCTGCGCCTGCGGTGGCAGTGGACTCATCGGTCGTGTCGGCGGGCAGCGGCATGATCGAGGTCACCGTTCCTGCGCTGGGCGACTTTAAGAGCGTTGACGTGGTCGAGGTCTTGGCGAAAGTCGGCGATGTCGTTGAGGTTGATACGCCGTTAGCCACGCTAGAAACGGAAAAAGCCACTATGGACGTACCGTCCACAGCGGCAGGCCGTGTGGTCGAGGTGTTGATCTCGCGTGGCGACAAGGTGTCATCCGGTACGGTCGTCGTGAAACTGGCCGCTACAGCGACGACATCCTCCGCGCCGATCGTACCGGCTGCGGCCGCTGTGGCCCCGGTAACACCGAGTGCAGTGGTCGCCGCGAAGCCTTCGGCACCCGCCGTTCCGGCCGTATCGAGTTCTGCGCCTGCGCAGCGCAGCGTCCTCGAATCGGGTAAAGCGCCGGTCGAAGAAGTGGGTTTTTCGCGGGCCTATGCGGGCCCGTCGGTTCGATTGCTGGCCCGCGAGCTCGGCGTTGATCTCGGTAAAGTGCACGGCACGGGTACGAAAGGTCGCATCACCCACGTCGACGTCAAGAATTGGGTCAAGCAGACGCTATCGACGGGAACCGTCGGTGGCGGAGGGGCGTTGCCGCGAATTCCGGCTGTGGATCATGCGAAGTACGGCCCGATCGAAATTCAGCCGCTGTCGCGTATTCAGAAGATTTCCGGCCCTCGGTTGCACGCCAGTTGGGTGAACATCCCGCACGTCACGCAATACGATGAAGCGGATATTACGGAACTTGAGGCCACGCGCGCTGCGCTCAAAAAGCCATCCGAAGCCAAGGGCATTAAGCTCACCCCGCTCGCGTTCATCATTCGAGCCTGCGTGCAGGTGCTTAAGAAACACCCGCGCTTCAACGCCTCGTTGGATGAGGACGGCCAGAATCTGATCTTGAAGCAGTACGTCCATATCGGGTTCGCGGCGGACACGCCGAACGGTCTCGTGGTGCCCGTGCTGCGGGACGCTGACCGAAAAGACGTTTACGAAATTGCGGCGGATCTCGCGACCCTGTCGGAGAAAGCGCGCTCAGGGAAATTGACGGCGGCAGACATGCAGGGCGGTTGTTTCACGATATCGAGTCTTGGCGGTATTGGTGGTACGGCGTTTACGCCGATCATCAACGCGCCAGAAGTCGCTATTTTGGGTGTGTCAAAGTCGGCTATGAAGCCGGTATGGAACGGCGCGGCTTTCCTGCCGAGATTGATGCTGCCCTTATCTCTGTCGTATGACCATCGCGTCATCGATGGTGCCAGTGCGGCTCGGTTCACGACCGATTTGGCTAAGTCGCTCGAACAGATTCCTGCTTTGCTTGAGGCGGTTCCGTGAGTACTGACATTCGCGTTCCGCCGCTGGGCGACTTTAAAGATGTTCCCGTCATCGCCCTGCTCGTCGAAGTGGGGCAGACGATTTCGAAGGACGATCCCGTTCTCACCGTTGAGAGTGACAAGGCGACGATGGATGTACCGGCATCGCACGGCGGAGTTGTCCGTGAAGTGCGCGTCAAAGTCGGTGATCGCATTTCAGAAGGCGCTGTTATCGCTGTGATTGATAACGTCGCGGCAGTATCGTCGGCTACGGCGCCTACCACAGCCCCAGTGACTGTCACGGAGTCGGCTCATTCCAATCTGCCTCCCGCTGCGGCCCCCGTCCCTAGTGGGAGCGAGCCGGCGGCCGATGTGCATTTCCCGTTAGTCGTCATTGGCGCGGGACCGGGTGGTTACACCGCTGCGTTCCGGGCGGCGGACCTCGGAATGCGAGTCGGTTTGATCGAGCGTTGGCCAACGCTAGGCGGCGTGTGCCTCAATGTCGGTTGTATTCCCTCAAAAGCGCTGTTACACGCGGCGGCCATCATCGAAGAAGCCTCGGCGATGGAGGAACTTGGCGTATCGTTCGGCGCACCGAAAATTGATCTTGATCGATTGCGAGGTTGGAAGTCGAAGGTCGTAGGGAAACTGACGCAGGGTCTCAGTGGGCTTGCGAAACAACGGAAGGTCGACATCGTCCGGGGTGAAGCGCGTTTCGTGTCGCCCCACCGTATTGAGGTGAACGGGCCTGATGGTCGAACGGTCGTTGGTTTCGATCAATGTATTGTTGCGGCCGGCTCTGAGCCAGTACGGATGCCGGGCGTTGCCGACGATCCTAGGATCATTGACTCGACCGGTGCACTCGAACTGAACGATGTGCCAGCACGACTGCTGGTTGTCGGTGGCGGCATCATTGGTCTGGAAATGGCCTGCGTTTATAGCGCATTAGGTTCAAAGGTCAGCGTTGTGGAGCTTGGGCCAGGTTTGGTTCCGGGCTGCGATCGAGACCTGGTTCGTCCTCTCGAAAAGCGATTGCGTACCCACTACGACGCGATTTGGACCGGCACCAAGGTGACGGGCATTGCGGTGGGCGATGAGGTGGTGGTCTCATTCGACGGCAAAGACGCGCCGGCGCATCAGGCTTTTGATCGCGTTCTGATCGCGATAGGGCGCCGGCCAAATGGTCGGCTGATCGGCGCGGATGCAGCGGGTCTACACGTGGATGACCGTGGGTTCATTCCGGTAGACAAGCAGCAGCGCACCAATGTGCCGCATATCTTTGCCATCGGTGACATCGTCGGTCAGCCGATGCTCGCGCACAAGGCTACGCACGAAGCGAAGGTGGCCGCGGAAGTGGCGGCCGGGCAGAAGCGGTATTTTGATGCTCGTGTCATACCTGCCGTCGCATACACCGATCCGGAATTGGCTTGGGTGGGCTTGACCGAAACAGAAGCGCAGACCAAGGGGATTGCCATTGGTAAAGGCGTGTTTCCGTGGGCAGCGTCCGGTCGCTCATTGGCATTGGGGCGCGATGAGGGTTTTACCAAGGTGATTTTCGACCCAGAGACTCACCGCATATTGGGAGCTGGCATCGTGGGCAGTAATGCCGGCGAGCTGATTGCTGAGGCAGCCTTGGCGATCGAGATGGGAGCGGACGCGCACGATTTGGGGTTAACCATTCACCCCCATCCCACGTTGTCGGAAACCCTTTGTTTTGCAGCGGAAGCGTTTGAAGGGACCTTAACCGACCTCTATCTGCCCAAGAAGAAAAAAGCTTAGCCGTCTAATGGCAACTGAAACGAGACGCGCAGACCCGGCTGCGCGTCGTCCAACTGCAACTTCGACTGATGCAGACGGGCCACGGCAGCGACGAGACTGAGACCCAGCCCCGAGCCTGGCATGCCAGAACTGCCGCGCAATCGGCGGAAGCGTTGGGTGGCCAGTTCCCGCTGGTCCTCCGGTATGCCGATGCCGCCATCCTCGACTTCCAGTAGGGCAGACTCGCCCATCCGAGTCAGGCGCACGTGGATGGGTGCCGTGCCGCCGTATTTGACTGCGTTATCCAGCAAATTCGACAAAGCCTGCGCCAGTAACTGCCGATGACCATGTACCCGTATTCCCGCCTCGATGTCGGCGGATAATTGACCGTCTGCGGCAACCGGGGCGTAAAACTCCAGGAGGTCGCTGGTGAGTTGCGAGAGATCGACCAATTCCAATGGCGCGGTTCCGGATTCCGCTAGGGCTATCCGTAGCAATCCCTGCAGTGTTTCTGAGAGACGATCAATCTCGGCTAATACCGTCGCCATGGACTCCCGTTGGGCAGGTTCGACTGCGGCGTGGTAAGCATCTTGGGCAGCGGCCCTGATTCGATTCAGATGGCCGCGAAGATCGTGCGCGGTGCTGTCCAGTACTGCGCGCATCGTGCCGGTGAGCGTATCCACGCGTCCCAATAGGTCATTGAAGCGCATCACGAGTGCGTCGATTTCGTCGCCACTTCCGGAGATCGGAAGGCGCTCACCGAGGTCACCTCGGGCGATCCGTCCCGCGCTCTCCGTGATGGCCTGCGCCGTACGAGATATGCGCCGACCGAGCCACCATCCGCCGAGCGAGCCGAACAGAACGACCATGACGACGGCCCAGGCGAGACTGCGTAGCATGATCCCGCGAAAGGCCAAACGATCCTGCACATCGTGGCCCACCAGTACGCGAAATCCATTCTCTAACTTGAGCACCCGACCGCGCACATGGCGCGGCACACTGGCTTCGCCATGCATTACATCGACGTCAAATTCTGCCCAACCGGCTTTATCGGGCTTCAATTCGGGCAGAACAACCACATTTCCGGCAAGGAAGTCGCCGCGGGGGCCGCGCATTTCATAGACGCCCCCCCGTATCCACGGATCCTCTGCACGATCAATGATTTCACTAACGAATGTGTCGAGGTCTTTTTCACGGAAGTCGGCCGAGATCGACTGCGCTTCGACCGATACCAACTCGTCTCCTTCGCTGGCGAGAATGCGCGACGTCCAGAGGTACACCACCCCTAAGACCGCCATCATGGATGCCGCTAAGAGCAGGCCGTGTAAGACGGCGACTCGAGCGATGGAGGAGCGTGCAAACGGCCGTAAGCGCATGGGGTCAGGGGTCGTCGGTCAGCGTGTAGCCTGAGCCACGGACGGTATGGAGCAACTGCACATCGTGTCCTTTGTCGACGGCTTGGCGCAGGCGGCTAATATGCACGTCAATCACGTTCGTCTTGGGGTCAAAGTGATAGTCCCAGACACCTTCCAGAATCATGGTTCGCGTGACCACTTGCCCCGTATGGCGCATCAAGAATTCCAGCAACTGGAACTCACGAGCGGTCAAATCGATCTTGCGACCTGCGCGAGTCACTTTGCGGGCGCGAGAGTCGAGTTCCAGATCCGCGACCTTGAGGCGACCCGCCGGTGCCGCATCCCCTTGGCGTCGGGCAAGTGCATCGATCCGGGCAGCCAGTTCCTCAAGATGATACGGCTTTGCAAGGTAGTCATCGCCGCCGGCGCGCAGGCCTTGTACCCGTTCATCGACTTCGTCCAGCGCCGAAAGAATCAAGATGGGTACCGTACTGCCGGCACTACGCAGCGATTTAACGATCTCGAGCCCATCCAACTTCGGGAGCATACGATCGAGGATCAGAACGTCAAATCCACCGGCGAGCGCCGTCGTTCGACCGGTCTCGCCGTCGAATGCTTGTTCGACGGCGTGGCCCAGTTCCCGTAGGCCCTTGGCCAGATAGTCGCTGGCGCGATGGTCATCCTCGACGAGCAAAATCTTCATACGATCTCCTTCCCGAGCAAGGATAAGGGATGGACAGGGGCTACAGGTTCGAAACCTTAAGGACTCTTAACCCCACCGTAAGGTTCCCGCGCTCGGTCTGGGCTAACCTTCGTTCCACGGTCACCGGTGGGGTGACATGGGGAGTAAAGGCATGGCTGATCGGTCATCGTGGGGCGTTCTAGCCGCAATGCTGGTCATCGCCGCCGCGCCTACGCTCGCTACTGCTTCGGTTAAGCCCGCGCCACCCGTTGCGGCGAACAGTGCGGATTGTGACCACCTTTTGGGCCAGTTCGACGTGGCCTGGACGTCACACCGTACCTCGAAGCGGGCGGATTCCGCTCGACGGGCCCGCGATCTCGGTGAGGCGGCCTGTCACGAAGGGCGTTATGCGGATGGCGTCCACCAGCTTAAGCGCGCTTTGCACGACCTCGGGCTGAAGCCGGTGCTCCGCCCTCAGACGAACGCTGCGCACTGAGCAGCGCCGGGTCCCGTTCCTTCGGCTTATACCCGCACTCGTCTCGGACGGGGCAGCGCCAACATTCCGGGCGGCGCGCCTTGCAGGTATAGCGGCCCAACAAGATCAGCCAGTGATGCGCATGCAGCGCAAACTCCTTCGGCACTGCTGCCAGGAGACCCTTCTCAACGGCGCCAACGGTCGTCCCTGAGGCAAGTCCGGTCCGGTTTGCGACGCGGAATATGTGAGCGTCCACTGCCATAGTGGGTTCGCCAAAGACGCAATTGAGAATCACGTTCGCTGTCTTCCGACCGACGCCCGGCAACGCCTCTAACGCGCCTCGATCGTGCGGTACTGCGCCGCCGTGATGCTCGAGCAGGCGCCGGCACATGCCGATGATGTTTTCTGCCTTCGAGTTATAGAGACCGATTGTTTTGACATACGATTTGAGCCGATCCAGGCCCAGATCCAGAATGGCTTGCGGCGTATTAGCGACCGGAAAGAGTTTAGCGGTGGCGATATTCACCCCTTTATCCGTCGCCTGAGCCGACAGGATGACCGCGACAAGCAGTTCAAACGGGCTTGAATAGACGAGTTCCGTTTTGGGTTCTGGATCCAGATCTCGCAACTTTGCGAACAGAGCGCGTCGCTTCGCCGGGGTCATATCGATTCACCGACCGGAGAGCGGGCGGCGAGGCGGGCCCGACGTTCTGTCTCCCGAGCGTTTTCCCGCCGTCCGTGTGCTTCGAATCGGCTTCGATAGTGTGCCGCCCTCTGCATGAGCACGGTCCCATCCAGTGGTGGGGCATCCAGGGTCACGAGGGTGATGCAGTCGACCGGACAGGGTGGCAGACACAATTCGCAGCCGCTGCAATCCGCCGCCACTACCGTGTGCAGCCGTTTGCGCGCGCCGACGATGGCGTCGACCGGGCAGGCGGGAAGGCACTTTGCGCAACCGATGCAGACGGTTTCATCGATGACGGCCACGCGAGGAGGCCCTTCCGCGCCCACGGACGGGTCAATAGGCATTGCCGGGACCCCCAGTGCGGCGGCGAGGGCCTCAGCAACGGGCGTACCCCCGGGTGGGCAGCGATCCGGGGGCGCCGAGCCCGAGGCAAGCGCTTCCGCGTAGGGGCGGCATCCGGCGTAGCCGCAGCGGGTGCACTGCGTCTGCGGCAGAATCGCGTCAAGGCGCTCGGTGAGAGTCGGGGCCATCGCCCCTCAGGTGACGGTCATGCCGGGCGCGCCACCGTCGTCGGGTGAGACGAGGTAGACGCCGGGATTGTCATCGCTCGCGCACAGAACCATGCCTTGCGAGAGACCAAAGCGCATCTTGCGCGGCTTCAAGTTGGCAATCACGACCACGTGCCGGCCGACCATTGTTTCCGGCGCGTAGGATTCGCGGATGCCGGAAAAAATTTGCCGGACATCGCCGTTGCCGAGGTCAATCTGCAAGCGCAGCAACTTATCTGACCCATCGACCAGGCTGCACTCCAGCACCTTGCCAACCCGAAGGTCCAATTTCGCAAAATCGTCGATGGTGATTTCGCCTTTGCTGCTCACCGGTGCGCTAGTTGGCGTCGACGCCGCCGCCGTCGTTGCGCTCGGAGCTGCGGCGGGGGCTGGGGCCGGTTTTTGCGGGGGGGGCGCTGCGGTCACGGTCGGCGCCGCGTGAGTGTCGTCAATCAAAGTCGCTACCACCTTCGGGTCTAGACGGGTTGCAAGGGGTTCATAGACGGCCAGTTCGCTGCCGAGAAGCGGAGCCGCCACGTCGTCCCAACGGGTCACGGGGTGGCCCAGAAAACGGCCTGCCTTTATGGCCATGGCCGGCAAGACCGGCGCGAGATAGGTCATTAGAACGCGGAACAGGTTGATACCTTGCGTGCACACGGCGAGGACTTCCTCGGCTCGTGCCGGGTCCTTCGCTAAATTCCACGGTTTTTGCGTATCGATGTATTGGTTAGCGCGGTCTGCGAGCGATGCGATTTCCCGTATCGCTGCGATGAAGTCGCGCGACTCGTACAAGGCGGCGATACGCGGACACGCGTCTGCAAATTCTGCGTAAAGCGCAGGGTCGGGCAGTGCTGTCGCTAAGCGACCGCCCCCGCGTGCCACAAATCCGGCACAACGGCTGGCGATGTTGACCAATTTGCCGACAACATCGGAATTGAAGCGGCTCACAAAATCATCAAGCGACAAGTCCATGTCGTCGATGCCAGGGCCTAGCTTCGCGGCGAAATAGTAGCGTAGAGGTTCTGGTGGCAATCGCTCCAAATAGCGCTGACCGGTAATAAAAGTTCCACGCGACTTGGACATTTTCTGACCGTTAACCGTCAGGAAGCCGTGTGCGTGGACCTGTGTCGGCCGACGATAGCCCGCGCCCTGCAAAACGGCCGGCCAGAACAACGTATGGAAGTAGAGGATGTCTTTGCCGATGAAGTGATGCAGTTCAGCGGTGCTGTCCGATGCCCACCAGCCCTCGAAGTCCAGCCCGTCGCGCTGTGCGAGCGCGAGGCTTGCTGCCATGTAGCCGACGGGTGCATCGAGCCAGACGTAGAAGTATTTACCCGGATGGCCAGGGATCTCGAAGCCGAAATAGGGAGCGTCACGCGAAATATCCCAGTCACGCAGACCGGCGCTGAACCATTCCTCTAATTTGTTGGCCACGCTCTCGTGGATAGCGCCTGAACGGGTCCACTCCCGCAGCATCGCTTCAAAAGCGTCGAGTCGGAAGAACAGATGTTCCGATTCTCGCTCGACGGGTGGCGTACCACTCAGAACCGAAACGGGATTCTTGAGATCCGACGGCGAATAGGTCGCACCGCAGACCTCACAACTGTCGCCGTACTGGTCTGCGGCTTCGCAGCGCGGACAGGTGCCCTTGACGTAGCGGTCAGGCAGAAACATTTGCGCTGACTCGTCGTAGGCTTGGCGAATCGAGCGACGACTTATGTATCCGGCGGCATCAAGCGCTTTGAAGATTGTCTCGGTGCAGTGACGATTCTCGTCACTGTGGGTCGAATGGAAGAAAGCGTGATCGATCAGGAAGCCCTGGTAGGTGGCTCGGTGCTCCGCCTCAATACCCGCAATCAGTTGTTCAGGCGTCATCCCTTCGGCCTGCGCCTTCAACATGATCGGGGTGCCGTGCGTATCGTCTGCGCACACGTACAGACACTCGTGACCGGCCATGCGCATGGAGCGGGCCCAGATGTCCGTCTGGACAGCCTCTAGGACGTGGCCGAAATGGAGGGGGCCGTTGGCGTACGGCAGGGCGCTAGTGACGAGAATGCGGCGCATGGGGCTTACGGAACCAAAATCCACGGCCCACCATTATGCCAGTCAGCGGCACGCCCTGCTCAGAGGGCGTCCCGAGTCTGTTCAAATCGCTGCTTATTGATGGCTTTGCGGTAGGCCTCCCGCCCGCTTATAGCCCGGGCGTCAAGCAGTTGTTGGATGGCGCTGTCCATCGTGCGCATCCCGTGGGCACTGCCACTCTGCATTGTGGTCTCCAATTGGTCCAATTTGCCCTGCCGGATCAAATTAGAGACCGCTGGGGTATTGATCAGGATTTCCAGTGCGGCAACCCGCCCGGGCTGGCCTGAGCGTGGGATGAGTTGTTGCGAAACCACGCCGCGCAGGCTGGTAGACAGCATTGTCCGAACGTGAGGCTGCTTATCCGTGGGAAACGCGTTCACGATCCGGTCGACCGTGGCGGCCGCGCCGTTTGTGTGGAGGGTTCCCATGACGAGCACGCCCATTTCGGCCGCCGTTACGGCAATGCTGATCGTTTCAAGGTCGCGCATTTCCCCGACAAGAACCACATCCGGATCTTCGCGCAGTGCGGAGTGCACTGCGGCGGCGAAGGAGGGCGCGTGGGTACCGACCTCGCGCTGACTGACGAGGCAGTTCTTGCGCCGATGCACGAATTCGATGGGATCCTCGATCGTGAGGATGTGACCGCGTGTATGTGTGTTGATCTCATCAATCATGGCAGCCAGGGTGGTCGACTTACCCGAGCCCGTTTTCCCCGTGACTAGAATGAGGCCGCTTTGGGTGCTGCACAGGTTTCGAACCGCATCAGGCATACCCAGCTGATCGAGCGTCAGCGCGTTCGATGGAATGATGCGCAAAACGGCGCCGACGCCATTGAGGTGGCGAAGAACGTTTACGCGGAAACGCGCAAGATTCGGAACTTGATACGCAAAGTCAGCGCCATCGTGATCCTCGAAGCGCGCGAGTGCCTTCTGCGGCATGATCTCGCGCAACACCTCCAGGACATAAGCCGCCTCCAGCGGCTCATTGCGTAGCGGCTGCAGTTCGCCGTACGTCCGAATTCGTGGTAGGTCGCCCGCGATAAAGTGGAGATCGGAGCCCTTAAGGTTGATGACTTCCGCCAGATATTCGTCAATGCGCGCCATGGTCATGCTCCTGGCAAGTCAATGCGCGGCAGGATGTTAGAGTCCGTCACGAAACGCTGAAACGGCCGTCGATCCACGGCGTTGAGATAGGCGGCATCCGGGTCTAATTCCTTCGCCAGTACACCCGCCATGAGTGACTGGTCGAGGGTTTGCATGCCCAATTCACGCCCTGTCTGTAATTGCGCTGGCACCTGATGTGTTTGGTCCGTCTGTATAAGTTTCCCAATGGCACGATTCATCACCATCACTTCGCAAACCGCTTTACGGCTGCGACTGTCGGCGCGCTTCACCAAGAACTGAGTAATCACCGCGATGAGGCTCTGCGACAAGAAACTCTTTGTCTGTTCGCGTTCCTCGGCCGGTAAGGCGTCGATGATCCTGTCGATGGTTTTCACGGCGCTTGTGGTGTGCAGCGTGCCGAGCACCAGATGGCCAGTCTCAGCTGCTGTCATCGCCATCCGGATCGTCTGCGCATCGCGCATCTCGCCGACCAGAATGACATCGGGATCTTCGCGCATGGCGGCGCGAATCCCTTCAGCGAACGAGGGTACGTGCGTGCCGTATTCGCGCTGAATGATCTGCGACTCACGGCTCGTGTGCACAAATTCAATCGGGTCTTCCAGGCTGATGATGTTGAGTCGCCGGGTTCGATTGAGTTCATCGATCATCGCGGCAAGCGTGGTGGACTTGCCTTGCCCGGTGGATCCCGTCACCAGAATCATGCCCTGATGGTGATCCAGTAGTCGGCGTACAACCGGTGGTAAACCGAGGCTGTCCATCGATGGAACAGCGGACGGAATCGCACGAAAAACAGCGCCAACGCCGGTCTCTTTGCGGAACACATTGACGCGGAACCGACCACCGTCTTCAGTTACATACGCAAAATCGAGGTCGCCGCCTGTTCGGAATTGCTCAGCGAGCTTACGGCTTAAAATTTCCTCGATATAGCCTTCGAGTTCCGATGCGCCCAAGTCGCGAAATCGTATTGGCACGAGGTCGCCATTCATCCTCAGCATCGGTGGTACGCCGACCGCAAGATGGATGTCTGAGCAGCCCTGGGCGCTGCCCAGTTTTAGGAAGGCGTCGATGCGAGCCATCGTCTGCGTCTCCTCAGATGCAACGCTCAAGGTCGAGACTGAGTTCTTCCATCGATTGGTACCGCTTTAACTTATCCACCGCCATGGCTCTAGTGACCACGGACGCCAGTAATTGGGGAACCTTCGGATTAATGTCAGCAACCCCAGCGGCTTTTCCCTGCACATGTTGATACATGATCGCCATATGGTCGCCCCGCGTATACGGGGCGACACCGGTGAGCATTTCGTATAACACGACGCCCGTGGAGTAGATGTCCGCCCGGGGGTCGATCGGTTTGCCGAGTATTTGCTCCGGGGCCATGTATTTCGGGGAGCCAATAACGTATCCGGTCTTTGTTAACTGCGCATCGCCCTCGCGTTGGGCTGCGGCGACACCAAAGTCAACGATTTTCAACAGGCCATCATCGTTGATCAGGATATTTGCAGGCTTAAGGTCGCGATGCACCACCCCGATTTGGTGAGCAACGGTCATGCCATGACATAAGTCGATCCCGTAGCGAACAGCCTTCGCGACCTGCAAGGGTTTCTCGCCAGTTAACTCTGCCGCGAGCGTGTGGCTAGGAAAGAACTCCATCGAAATGGCGTAATTACCCCGGATTGCCAGGAAATCGTAAATTCGGATCACGTTGCGATGCGTGATCATACGGCTGATACGTAATTCTCGGGTGAAACGCTGCAGCATATCCTCGTCTTGGGCGAACGAGGGATTGAGGAATTTGAGGACGAGGCGTTCGCCGACGATCACGTCCTCCATGAGCAGCACGGTACCGAAAGCGCCTTTACCAATCTTGCGGATGTACTTGTAGCGGCCGTCGAGGACGTCGCCGGGACTGAGAGAGCCGATATCAAGTCGCTGAGCCAACGCGTCGGCCTGCGTGGCGAGGTCACGCAAGTCTGCCGCCTCGAGCAGAGTCCGCGATCCGGGGGCGAGCGTATGCGCCGTATCGGCGCTCCGCGCAACGCTGCCGGGATGGCGCTCCTCGAGCGTCTGCATGGCTCTAGCAGCAGCAGAAGAGACCGTCTGGTCGGTCGTGAGTTCACCTACGGCACGAATACGCGCCTGTACGGTTTCGCGTTGTGTGTCGTCCGCCAAAAGACCGAGGGCGTGTAACGCCTCGATGCGAATTTCGCTTTCGGGGCGCTGGAGTACCGACAGTAGGGCAGGCACGAGCGACGCGTCACCAAGTTTAATGAGCGCTCGGATGACGGACGGTATGGAGTGGGCGCTCTGCTGGAGCATTTCTACGAGTCGGGGAAGCGCTTTCGGGTTGCCAATGGCGGCCAGCGCATCGACGGCCCGTTCGCTCACCCACCAATCGGTGTCGCGTGTGGCGTTGATGAGGTGTTCGACAGCCCGTTCGTCATGGGTCAAATTCAGAATTTCGATGGCGGTACGTCGAATGTCGTCATCGCGGTCATTGACCAAGGCGATGACCGCATCCACGACACGGCTGCCCCCGATTTTCCCAAGCGCATCAGCGGCCCGACTACGGACCCACCAGTCGGAATCTTTGATTGCTTCGAGCAGATATTTGATCGAAGCCGCATCGCATAGTTCGTTCAAGACTTCGACCGCCGCTCGTCGCGCATATTCCGACTCGTGCTTCAGCGCCGGCAACAGTAGCGGTATCGTTTGTGGATGCCTTGCCCGAATGAGCAGTTCGATGGCTTTGTTGGCGACATCCATATCCGCGTCGGCGATCAGCGGCGCAATCGCCCTGACGTCGGTAATGACGGACATTTTGAGAAGAGTGGCTAGCGCCGCCAGACGAATGAGCTTTGATGGATGACGCAATTGTACGAGCAGTGCGTCGGTCACATCGGGTCGGTCGAAGCGCGACAGGATTTCCATCAAGTGGATACGGACCGCGACGTCTTTGCCCTCCAGCCGGGCGAGCAGATCCGGGACAGCGCTGTCGTCGGTGACGTCGGCGATGACCCGAAACAGAGCCGATCTATCGCGAGACTCCATGGTGTACGCAGCGCCGAGCAGATCCCTCAATGGGATACGCGTCTTGTGCGCCGCGATGACATCCATCAGGGCACCCGTCGGAATGTCAGGATTCTTCAGCGCGTCGAGGAGCTGTCCCGGTGGGAAACCACGCGAACTGGACAAGGCCCAGGCCACGGCCGAGACAACACGGGGATTCGGATGGGCCAGTTGGCCTAGAAGGGCTCCCAGGGTACGTCCGTCCGCCAAGGCGCCCAACACCTCGACATAGGCGAGGGTCTCACGGCGATCAGCAGCGGGGAGCGCCTCGATGATCATCGGGATCGTGTCGGGGCCGAGAACGATCAGTTTTTGGATGGCTCGGCGGAATGCAGGGCTGTCCGGATCCTGGATCGTCTTCAGGTCCGTTAACAGTCGCTCGCCACGCAGAGAGGTCAAGAATTTCACAATCCCAAGTATGCCACAGGGGGCTGCAAAGCCCCCGAACGGGGGCAGTGTTCGCTAGAATGCGTGACCCAATTCCGTTCCTCCCCCGGGTACCCATGGACTTCAGCGTATTGCTCGCGGCTGCCCGCGCCGCCATCGACCCGGCCTCCGATCGCCCCTTGGGCGACGCGGTTCGTAACGTGACCGGTACTCCAGAACACGTGGTCGTTCGGGTGGCTCTGGGCTTCCCCGTCCGTGGCTATGAGCGTGAATTAGCGCCGGTGATGGAAGCGGCGCTACGCGCCGTCGGGTTCCGCGGTAGCGTTCAACTGGACCTTACTGCGGTCATAACCGCGGCGGCCGCGCAGGGGTCGATCAAACCGATTCCGGGCATCCTGAATGTGATTGCCGTGGCCTCCGGCAAAGGCGGCGTCGGTAAATCCACGACGGCGGCGAATTTGGCCCTGGCATTGGCCGCTCAGGGTGCGCGAGTCGGGATCCTCGATGCCGACATTTATGGACCCTCGCAGCCCCTGTTGATGGGGCTTTCGGGCGAACAGCCGACCACTCGGGATGGGAAATTGCTAGACCCGTTGCGGGCCTATGGCGTTTCCGTCATGTCGATCGGATTCCTCATTGACGCCTCGCAGCCCATGGTTTGGCGTGGACCGATGGTCACTCAGGCCTTGATGCAATTATTGACCGGCACCGAGTGGGGCGAACTCGACTATTTAGTCGTCGATATGCCGCCGGGTACCGGGGATACGCAGCTGACGCTGTCGCAACGCGTGCCCGTCAGTGGTGCGCTGATCGTTACCACGCCCCAGGATATTGCCCTTCTGGACGCCCGCAAGGGACTCATGATGTTCCGCAAGGTCGCGGTGCCCGTGATTGGCGTCGTGGAGAACATGGCAATGCATGTGTGTTCGCAGTGCGGACACGCAGAGCATATTTTCGGTGCGGGCGGGGGCCAGCGCATGGCCGGCGAATACGGCATTCCTCTCCTAGCCAGTTTGCCGCTCGACATCCGTATCCGTGAGCAGTCGGACGGCGGACGTCCGACGGTCGTTGCCGAACCCGCTGGGGCACTCGCGCTGGCCTATGACGCCATGGCGAGGCGCGTGGCGGCTCGCTTAACCACGAGCGCCGTCGCGGCTCCCGCATTCCCAAATCTTGCTGTCAGCGATGATTGACGGCGCCTACGTCTTTTTAGGGGACCCACATGAGTATTAAGTCCGATCGGTGGATTCGCCGACAGGCCGCTGCCGGGATGATTGAGCCCTTTGAGCCCGGACAGGTCCGCCATGTCGATGGCAAGCGGATCGTGTCTTACGGGACATCGAGTTACGGCTATGACGTGCGATGCGCGAATGAATTTAAGATTTTTACGAACATCAACTCCACCATCGTCGACCCGAAAGCGTTTGATCCCCAGAGCTTTGTTGATATTCAGTCGGACGTCTGCATCATCCCGCCTAATTCGTTTGCGCTGGCGCGGACGGTCGAATACTTCCGAATTCCGCGTAGTACGCTCGTCGTCTGTTTGGGTAAGAGTACCTATGCTCGTTGCGGCATCATCGTGAATGTGACGCCGCTGGAGCCGGAATGGGAGGGGCACGTCACTCTCGAATTCTCGAATACGACCCCGCTCCCTGCCAAAATCTACGCGAACGAAGGCGTCGCGCAAATGCTGTTCTTCGAATCCGATGAAGTCTGCTCAACGTCCTATAAAGATCGCGGCGGGAAATATCAGGGGCAGACCGGCGTCACGCTGCCGAAAACCTAACGGTTTTTTAGTTGGTTGCAGGGTGGGCCGGCGCCGATGCGCTGGTCCATTTTAATGTCCGTACCGTGAAAGTGAGGCGAGCGCGACCGTCTTCACGCTGTTCGATGCGGACCGGTAACCAGCCTAGGGATGGGGCAAACCAATAACGCCACGTCCGGCCGGTACCGTCATAATTTTTGCGCTGGCTCTCGTAAATCACCGTATCCAATTCGCCTAAATCGGTTTGCAGTTTGGCCGTACCCTGCTTGGGATAGGTGTAGTGCTTCACCTCTCGTCCATCCAGTAGAGCGTATTCGCCCGGTTCACGGCCGGCCAACAGATCCACCACGGGCGCGAGTCGGATCGTATTCACGTCCTGTTGGCTCGCCTCAAGAGCGGCGTCGTACGGTTTCCCATCGACTTTTCCCGAAATCCGATTACGCGACCAGTCGTAGGTCAAATCACTTTGATGGTCGGTGTCATGGCCACCGTCCGTGAGCGCATACCGCTTCGGCTGTATGCCCTGCGGTGTCACACGGAACCAGCTGCGTTCTAAAGACTCTGGACTGACGATGAGACTGGCCAGAAAACTGGGGAAAGCGCGTGTTTCGTACACCCAATTGTCCGCTGCAACGTCCCGGCTGAGGGTTAGCCGCAAATCGCCAGCGCTGAACCCTTTAAAGGTCGTGTGGTAGGTGATTTCGTGCGGGCGTAAGTCATCCGCGAACGCCATGCTCGTCGCGATAAGACACAGCACGCCGGCGGCGATGCGAAGCGGAAGAGACAGTCGAAACTTAAGCATCGGGATAACTCCATCGGATGGGTGCGCCTAAGGGCGCTCCATCGAGGTACACGGTGTCGCCGCGAAGGCTGAGGCGGCCCGTAGCATGCCAACCAATGATTTCCGGATAGAGTTTGTGCTCCGCGCGATGGACGCGCTCAGCCAGTGCCTCTTCCGTGTCGGTGGCCAATACGGGAACCTCCGCCTGTCCGACCACGGGACCGCCATCAAGTTCCTCGGTGACGTAGTGCACGCTGCAACCATGCGATGACGCGCCATCGGCGAGCGCCCTGCGGTGGGTGTGCAACCCCTTATAGGCGGGCAGCAATGAGGGGTGGATGTTGAGCATGCGCCCAGCGTATTGCCGGACAAAATCACCGGTAAAAATGCGCATATAGCCCGCGCAAACCACCAAGTCTGGTTCAAAACGATTGATCGCCGCCATTAATGCCTGATCGTGAGACGCGCGATCGGGATAATGGGCGGTCGGCACGGCCACCGCCTCAATGCCGAGCGCCCGCGCTCGCTCGAGCCCGTAGGCTGCAGGGCGATCAGAGACCGCGGCGCGCAGGTCTATGGGCAGTCGTCCCGCGTGTGCCGCAGCGGCAATCGCGGCAAAGTTGCTGCCGCTGCCGGACAGCAGCACGACGACGCGTTCCATCGTGGACCTCAGACGAGAACAACGCCGCCGGAACCGGCGCGCACTTCGCCGATCACCGACGCCGTTTCGCCGGAGGCGCGCAAACTCGCGAGTGCAACGTCCACGTGCGTCGCCGGGACGCAAACGGTCATCCCAATGCCGCAGTTAAAGGTCCGATGCATTTCGGTCTCATCGATGCCGGCCGTCTCCTTCAGCCATTCGAACACGGCGGGGCGCTGCCAGCCTGAGCGCTGGATCACCACTTCCAATCCGTCCGGTACGACGCGCGGAATATTGTCGAGTAGTCCGCCACCGGTGATGTGTGCCAGTCCATGGACCGGGACATCACCCAACAACTTCAGTAACGACTTGACGTAAATCCGAGTCGGCGCGATTAACTGGTCATACAGTGGCCGCCCGCCGACCTGCGTGGATTCGTTGGCGCCCGACAGAGCGATCAAGCGTCTGATCAGTGAATATCCGTTTGAGTGAGGACCCGACGAGGCCAATCCGATGACGACGTCACCGGCGCGGGTCGATGACCCATCCAGTAACTTGTCCTCATCGACGATACCCACGCAGAATCCTGCAAGGTCGTAATCGTCACCGCCGTACATGCCAGGCATTTCTGCGGTTTCGCCGCCGACCAAGGCGCACCCTGCCTGGGCACAGCCTTCGGCGATACCCGCGATGACCCGTTCGCCGATCGAAATATCCAGTCGGCCCGTGGCGTAATAATCGAGAAAGAACAGCGGCTCGGCGCCCTGAACCACCACGTCATTGACACACATGGCAACGAGATCAATGCCGATCGTGTCATGGCGATGCGTATCGATCGCGAGGCGCAGTTTGGTCCCAACGCCATCGGTGCCGGAGACCAAGACCGGCTTTTTGTAGCGATCGAGCGGCACACGGACGAGTGCCCCGAATCCGCCGAGTCCCCCCATGACTTCGGCGCGCATGGTGCGCTTAACGTGGGGCTTGATCCGTTCGACCAGTTCGTCACCAGCATCAATGTCGACACCGGCATCGCGGTAGGTCACGGGGGTACGCTGTTCGGTCATGTTGCTCGCCGGTCTAATGAATAGCTTGTGGTATTTTACATGGTGTGCCCGAACCTCGCCGAAAGAGCGTGTAACGGGACTTTAACCGCGGGATATCAATGCGTTACCCATCCGTCGTTGCCGTTTGTCTGGTCGCCTGGGCGGCTTTTGCCCCGCTGCAGGCGAGTCGGGCCGTGCCGGTGGAGGGACTCTACGACGGTTCAGTACCGGGTGATTCGACAGAAGCGGGGCGTTCCGCTGCCGCCGCAGAGGCGCTACGTCAGGTGGTCGTGCGGTTGACAGGGCGTAGCGCCGCGATCGCCGATCCCGCGCTGCAGCCGGTTTTTGCCGAGGCCGCTAAGTACGCGCAGACGTTTCGGTCGGTGGCCGCGGGACAGGTGACGGTCAGTTTCGATCCGGCGCTCGTGAACGCGGCGTTGGCCAAGGCCGGCGAGCACGTGTGGGGCAAGGATCGTCCACGGACGCTGGTCGTCCTGGATGGGCCCAACGCCTTGCAGCCGCCGGCCAAGCGCGATGTGCAGGCCGCTGCGGTCTTGCGTGGCCTCCCCGTGGCATTCCCCGAAACCGACGCGGAACCGCCGACGGAGATCCGAGAGGGGCGACCCGAAGCCCTCCAGGCCTTGGGACGCTCCTTCGGCGCGGAAATTGTATTAGTGCTGCACCTTACCCCAGCCACTGTCACCGCAACTTGGGTTGGGCCGGGCGGCAGTGGCAGTGCGGCTGGCGCGGTCACCGAGGTGGTCAGTGCGTTAGCGGATCGAGTCGGTGGGACATTGGCCGCCCCCGTCGGCGAGAGCGGTCATGTAGCGGTGGTGGTGCACGGGGTGGCCGATCTGCGTGCCTTTGCGACCGTCACGGACGGGATACGCAGTGTGCCGTCCGTGCACGCCGTCGTGGTTGATTCCATTGTCGGCTCGACGCTGAAACTGCGGATTATAGGCTCTAATGACCTTGCCGGGCTGCGCGCGTCGTTGCGGGAGAGTGCGCACTTTGAACTCGGCGAGGGTGGTGGCCCGCATGAGATCGATCTGGTGTATCGACCATGAAACTGTCTTGGTTGCCGAACGCGCTGAGTCTGCTCCGAATCCTCTTGGTGTTACCGTGTGTGCTCGCAGTCGTGGCCGGTCGTTATGACCTCACCTTAGCGGGCTTTGGTTTTGCAGCGGTGTCCGATGGGCTCGACGGTTGGTTAGCCAAAACCTTTGGGTGGACGAGCCGACTCGGCAAAATTTTAGATCCAATCGCGGATAAGTTATTGCTTGTCAGTTTCTACGTCACATTGGCTGCGCTGGGGCGAGTGCCACTGTGGCTGACTGCAACGGTGGTCCTGCGGGATCTCGTGATCGTTCTGGGTGCAGCCGCGTATCGGTATTGGATCGGATACATTGAAGGCCGACCCACCGCAATCAGTAAACTCAATACTCTTTTACAGTTGATTTTTGTCCTGTGGGTGATCGCCCGTGCGCAGTGGCCGATCCTGCCGCCCGCCACCACCGTGGGGCTTGGAGCTGCCGTCTTCGTCACTACGGTGATCAGCGGTCTGGACTATGTACTGACCTATGCGCGTGAAGCGCTTCGGTCAGGTCGGCAGAGCGCCTAATGGAACAGTTGGCCCTATTGGGTGTGCGGTTGCGGGCTGCTGCTACGTTCGAGCAGTTTGAGGTCGGGCCGAATGCCGCGATAGTCGCTGCCTGCGAAGCGCGCACGCGCGAGCGGGGCCTGGCGCCTGCGCTGCTGTGGGGTGTCGGTCGAAGCGGCCGATCTCACTTACTGCAGTCGATCTGTACTCGTGCGACCAGTGCGGGTCGTACCGTGGCGTATTTGCCGCTCGGCGAGAGTTGGTGCCAACCGGGGATGTTGAACGGCTTGGCTGAATTGGATGTTCTGTGTTTGGATGATGTGGATGCGCGTGTGGACGACCCCGAATGGGCGCGTGCGCTGTTCAACGTCTACAATGATGTGGTTGAGCGAGGTGGCAATCTGGTGATGACCGCCGGTTGTGCTCCCGCAGGACTCACCGTCGCACTTCCGGATTTGGCATCGCGCCTATCGGCATGCCTCATCCTGCAGGTGAAATTGCTGGATGAAGAGGCGCAGGGGAGAGCCTTACGCATCCGTGCCGCTGCGCTCGGGATTGATCTGCCGGACGATGTCTGCGCGTACTTATATCACCGTCTACCGCGAGATCTCGGCTCTCTCCTGGATGCACTGGATCGCCTAGATGCGGCGTCGCTGTCGCATCAGCGGCGGCTGACGGTGCCTTTCGTCCGATCCGTGCTCAAACTGGCTGACGACTGAGTCGTAAGTGCGCGATCGCGGCCACGAAGACGGCGAACGAGAGTAGAACCTGTGCCGCGGCTAAGAACCGCGCGCCGGGGTTCGCCAAAATTTCCATCAGGCCGTACGCGAGATAGGGCGCCGTCAGTAGGACCGCCCACAGTGCGCCGCGACGATCGCCACGGGCGAGCCTCGGAAGCAGCACCAGCCACGGCAGCGCCCCGGCAGCAAAGAGCAGGGCGGCGGTTTGTGGCCTATAACGCAAAAAGGCCCAAGCACCCAATTCCAGTATCAACAAAAGGGTCATTCCGCCGAGGACTCTGGCCGACCGACTCATACGCGAGGCTCTCCCTGTAGGCGAACCGCTGCCATTGCGATTCGACGCCCGAGGACTTGGGCCAGATGTTTCTCGTCTTCACCGACGCCGGTACCGGCGCCGTGTGCGACCGCGCCCGCGCCGTACGGCCCACCTCCGCGTGTGCGAGCCAGTGCCGCTTCGGTAAAGGGCAATCCGACAAGGAGCATGCCGTGATGCAGCAACGGCAGCATCATCGTCAGGAGTGTCGACTCATGCCCTCCATGGGGCGTGCTGGTCGAGGTGAATACGCCAGCAGGCCGCCCGACGAGCGCACCACTGGCCCAAGAGGCACTCGTGCTGTCCAAGAAATATTTCATCGGCGCAGCCATATTGCCGAATCGCGTCGGACTACCCAGAGCCAAACCATCCGCGGCGGCCCATTCCGCCGCCGTCACATACGGCGGACCGTCAGCAGGCACCGCGTCTGCCGGCGGCTGAACGACCGTTGTTACCGGCGGGACGGTGCGCAGCACCGCGGTCGCGCCGGTCACGCTGTCGACGCCCCGACAGACGTGTCGAGCGAGCTCGAGAGTCGAGCCGTTCCGGGAGTAATACAGGACCAAAATCTGGGCCATAACGGTATCTCGGGTGTCTTTAAATCCGCGTCTTGACGGTGTAACCGACCGCTTGTAGCGTCATACGTCGGTGGTTCAAACGAGATGATCGCATGTTTTCTCGGATGCGGTTGCTAGCGGTGTGCGCACTCGTCATCGCAATCGCCGGCTGTGCCGGTGTGCCGATCCAGGCGCTCAGTGATGCGCGTCAGACGATCCGCGCGGCTGAAAATGCAGGCGCGGTCCACCGGGCGCCGGATGCACTTGCCGATGCGAGGGCAGCGCTGGCTCTTGCCGAACAGCGCGTGGCGGACAGGGATTTCAGGGGCGCTGCGCACGATGCGGATACGGCGCGCCGAAAGGCCCTGGACGCGCTCGCGCGCGCCCAGGATACTCGCCCGAACTAATCCTTAGGCCTTCAGTCGGTCTTGAATGAATGCGACAGCGGTCGCGAGCGGCATGTCTTCGTTCGTCTCAGCACGACGATGACGGTATTCCAACGTGCCCGCATCGAGTCCGCGTTCGCCGATGACTATCCGGTGCGGGATGCCATACAGTTCCGCGTCGGCGAACTTTACGCCGGGTCGGGCATCCCGGTCGTCCAGCAATACCTCAATGCCAGCCGCGCTCAGCTCTGCATAGAGGTTTTCAGTAGCGTCACGAACGCGTTCGGAGCGCTGGTAATTCATGGGCACCAGAACCACGTGGAAGGGTGCGATCGGATCCGGCCAGACGATGCCGCGTTCGTCATGGTTCTGCTCAATCGCCCCTGCGACCACCCGAGTGACACCAATGCCGTAACAGCCCATCAGCATCGGCAGACTGTCGCCATTGGTGTCGAGCACCGTTGCGCCGAGCGCCTCGCTGTACTTGGTGCCCAACTTGAAGACGTGGCCGACTTCAATGCCGCGTGCAATCGAAAGAGTGCCTTGCCCGGATGGACTCGGGTCGCCTTCCACCACGTTACGCAAATCAGCAACCGTTGGTTCCGGTAAGTCGCGGCCCCAGTTGACGCCGACAAGATGGGCGTCACGCGCATTCGCGCCACAGACGAAATCGGCCATCGCAACGGCCGAACGATCGGCAATCACTGGGCAGGGTAGGTTTACCGGGCCGATATAGCCAATCTCAGAGCCGAGGGCTTCAACAATTTTTTCCGCCGACGCCATTCGTAACGGGCTTGCGACCATGGGTAGGTTCTGTGCCTTCACCGCATTGAGTTCGTGATCGCCACGCACGACAAGCGCGACGACACCACCGTCTTCGGCATCTACGATGAGCGTTTTGAGCGTACGGGTCGCGTCAATTCCGAGCGCCGCTGTCAGATCGACAATCGTCTTCGCCCCCGGGGTGGGCACAACGCGCATCATTTCGGTGGCTGCGGGCCGTGCGCCCATCGGGGCTAATGCTTCAGCCTTTTCGATATTCGCGGCGTAGTCGTCACCGTTGGAAAAGGCGATGGCATCTTCGCCCGAGGAGGCCAGTACGTGGAACTCTTGCGAACCGGTTCCTCCAATCGCGCCCGGATCGGCGAGCACTGCGCGAAACTTCAGCCCCATGCGGGTGAAAATCCGCGTGTAGGCGTCGTACATCAACTTGTAGCCCTCGTCGAGGGACGCGGCATCGGTGTGGAAGCTGTAGGCGTCCTTCATCAGAAATTCGCGCGCTCGCATCACACCAAACCGGGGGCGAATTTCGTCGCGGAATTTCAGTTGGATTTGGTAGAAATTCACCGGCAACTGGCGATAACTCTTCAACTCCCGTCGAGCGAGGTCTGTAATGACTTCTTCGTGCGTGGGGCCGTAGACAAAGCCACGGTCATGTCGATCCTTGAGGCGGAGCAGTTCAGGCCCGAACTGCTCCCACCGACCGGATTCCTGCCAGAGCTCTGCCGGCTGGATCGTCGGCATCAGCAGTTCCAGGGCGCCAGCGCGGTCCATCTCCTCTCGAATGATGGTTTCGACCTTGCGCAGTACCCTCAGGCCGATGGGCAGCCAGGTATAGAGGCCACCCGCGACACGCCGGATCAGCCCCGCGCGCAGCATGAGCTGGTGGCTGATGACCTCGGCCTCAGCCGGCATTTCCTTCAAATTGGGCAACGGATATAGGGACAGGCGCATGGGTCGGAGCCTCGGACAATACGATGGAAATCAGGCGCGTATCTTAACAGGCTAGAGCCAAACCGCCCGATGCGGTTGTTGACGACGCCTCTGGGCCCTATGATCGTGGTATGTCTGAACCCAATACCCCTGCCGTCCGTCCCGTTCGCCGCGGTGTTTTTCTACTGCCGAACTTATTGACCACCGGAACGCTGTTCTCTGGTTTTTACGCAATCGTTGCAGCGATCGATGGCAATTTCGAACGTGCACCGGTTGCAATTTTCATCGCGATGATTTTCGACGGCCTGGACGGGCGCGTGGCGCGTTGGACGCATACCGAATCCGCGTTCGGCAAAGAATACGACAGCCTGTCCGATCTGGTCGCGTTCGGACTGGCTCCGGCCCTTGTGGTCTACCAGTGGGGCGTCGCCAAGTTGTTGGAATACAACTTAGTGTGGGGCCGTATCGGTTGGCTCGTCACGTTCTTTTATGCCGCATCGACCGCCTTCCGGCTCGCACGTTTCAATACCCGCACGGCGGTTGTCGATAAGCGCTTTTTCGAGGGGCTGCCGTCACCGGCGGGCGCCGCTGTTGTTGCAGCGTTCATTTGGTGTGCCCATTACTTCTCGTTCAGCGGTTTGTCGGCGCTTGTGGCGGCGTTTGGTGTCACGGCACTCATCGGCGTGTTCATGACGAGCCGTTTCTATTATTCGAGTTTCAAGAGCGTGAAGCTGACGGGCCGGGTTAAGGCGACGTACACGATCTTGGTTCCGCTGTTCTTCGTCGTAATCGCACTGCACCCGCAAATCGTGCTCTTGCTCGTATCGGGCGGTTTTGCATTGTCAGCGCCGCTCATGGCGGTTGTCCGTAAACTGCGTCGCCGTCCGGTCGAAGGAGCGGGAGCCCCTTGATGGATCGGCGCCGGGCCGCACTGTTGGACGCACTCGGCGTCGACCGCTACGTGCGGCGCGGCGGACCGGGTGATCGATCGGCGGAGACCGAAGTGCCTTCGGCACGACAGCCTGTCGCGGTTGCCGAGAGTCCACCGGCGCCGTCCGCCCCGGTCGCGAGTGCAGTGGTTCGACCCCTTCGTCCGGCCGTCGCGTCGCCGCCGACCGCTGTGCCGTCAGTACCGGCCGCGACACCGCCCGAGACGTCCGATCTGTCGTGGGCGCAATTGCAGTCCGTTGTCACGGACTGTCGTCGCTGCGCGTTGTGCGACAGTCGCTCAAGAACCGTCTTTGGCGTGGGTGATCCAAAGGCTCGTTGGTTCATCGTGGGTGAGGCGCCTGGCGCGGATGAGGATCGGCAGGGCGAACCGTTTGTTGGTCGCGCGGGACAGTTGCTGAATGCGATGCTGCAGTCCGTAGGACAACCGCGCGCAACGGTGTACATCGCCAACGTCTTGAAGTGCCGCCCGCCGGGGAATCGGGATCCGTTGCCGGATGAAGTACGGCAGTGTTTGCCGAATCTCCAACGACAGATTGAATTGGTCGCCCCGGATCTCATTCTGTGTGTCGGTCGAGTGGCTGCGCAGAATCTATTGGGGGTCGATCTCCCGCTCGCCCAGTTGCGCGGTAAGGTCCATCGTTTGGGCGACGCGAAACGTCCTGTGGTGGTCACGTACCACCCGGCCTATTTGCTGCGGACGCCCGCCGAAAAGCGTAAAGCGTGGGCGGACCTAAAATTTGCTCTTGAGGTGGCGAATGGCCGCGGCGCCTAGCCGAGGTGCGCCGGAGGTCATCAATCGGCGCATGACAGAGGATGACCTCGTCGACGTGGTGTCCGTCGAAGGGGAGTCCTACGTTTTCCCGTGGACGGCGGGGGTCTTTCGGGACTGCGTCCGCGCGGGCTATTGCTGCCGAGTATTGGATCGAGGTGGGGAGATCGTCGGCTACGCCATCATGGCGACGGGTGCGGGAGAAGCGCACGTCCTCAACGTCTGTATTCGGCCCGACCAGCGCGGCCAGCACATCGGCCGAGCGCTGATGGAGTGGTTGCTCGAAGAGGCGCGAGCGTCCGGTAACTCGTGGATTTTTCTTGAGGTTCGACCGTCCAATCGACCGGCGCTGCTGCTGTACCGTTCGCTCGGATTCACCGAGGTCGGCGTTCGTCGAGGCTATTATCAAGCGGTGGGAGGGCGCGAGGATGCGCTCGTTCATCGGTTGGATCTCGACGCGTGGGCGATGGCGCGGGCGCGGGCGTCTCGACTGAGCTGAATAGCGTCCCGAACCTCGCGGCGGCCGTTCACCGTCCGCTCGGCGCGAGTCGGTGACGTTATGCCCCGGTGACGTTGCGTTGGAAACGCGACTCCGGAGGGCGAGTGCCGGAGAGCACTCCGGCAACGTAACGACCGAGTTCCGGCCCGTTCTTAAATCCGTGCCCAGAACCGCCACCGGCCCACCACACGTTCTCGTAGTGAGGGTGACGATCAACGAGATACTCCTCGTCTTCGGCCATTTCGTACTGACAGACCCGAGTCTCCACGATGGGCGCCCGCGCCAGTGCGGGGAACCGTTGAACAACGTAGTCACGGACGGCCTCGCGAAAGGGTGCCGTCGGCTGACGATCTTGCTGATCCGGGTCCGCGGGTTGTATCAGGTGGTCGACGGCTAATTTGAAACCGCGGCCCTCGACGCCCGGTATTCCCCATGCATCGGCCCCGGCATTGCAGTCCATCCACGCGGGGAAGTTCTCGCCGTCGAACCGCCGATCTCCGGCCTCAGCACCGAGAAAATACACTTCTGCTCGGTCGATCCGCAGATGCGGCCCCAATTCATGGGGAAACAGAGTCTTGAGCCACGGGCCGCAGGCATACACAAAGCGCTCGGCGGATACCGCTACGCCGTCCCGCGTCATGACGTCGGCACGTGCGCTGGCGCCAGTGGGTGCGAGTACCTCCGCTTGGCGATAGTCGACACCCCGACGGCGCATTTCGGCGACCAATGCTTGGACCGATTGGCGCGCGTACAACACGCCGGCGTGAGGCTCATAAAGACCCGTCTCGTGCGGGCCGAACGCCACCTGCGGGTAGCGTTTGACCATTTCCGAGCGGCTTAACCGCTCGGACGGTATTTGAAGTCGCTGTTGGGCGGCCCACGACGCTTCGATGAACTCATTACCCTCGTCCGCGAAGGCGAGCACACCGGTCGGCGCAAACACGGACTGACCGGTGCGACGGGCGAGCGCCTGCCATTGGGGCAGGGAGTGCCACGCCCACGTTGAGTAGAAATCCTGAGTGCCGTAACTCGTCCGGATGATTCGCGATTCTCCACCCGAGGTCGCGCGACTACTGGCAGGACCGTACGCGTCGACCAAGAGTGTCCGGAAACCCCGTCGGTGCAAATGGTGTGCGGTCCAAGCGCCGAATACACCGGCACCGATCACGGCGATGTCGTACCGGAATCGCGTTTTGCGTCGTGCTGTCGCGAGACTCAACCCGGGCGCCGCAATCGCCGCGGCCAGTAACTGATTGGTCGAACGGCGAGTGATGGCCATCAGAATCTCCGGCGTAGGACGTTGTCAGGAATCGCGCCGCAAAACGTCATCAATGAGCGGTTACCGTCCCGTTCGTTCGCTATCGAGGTGTGCCATGGCGTGGGGCGGGTACCGGTCGCCGGAGGCCGCGCCAACCGGTACCGCGGCATGAACACGTGACAGTTGTTCGGCAGACAGCGTGATATGGCCCGCTGCCAAGGATTCGGCGAGTCGTTCACGGCGGCGGGCGCCGACGAGTGGCACGATGTCATGGCCTTGTGCGGCCACCCAGGCGATGGCGGCTTGCGCCACGGTCAGCCCGAGATCGCCAGCCACGGCACGAATGCGCTCCACCAACGCGAGATTGTGGGCGACGTGTTCGGCCTGAAAACGCGGCGTATGGGCTCGATAATCGGCAGTGCCGGTTCGATCGGCAGACCAATGCCCACTGATTAACCCGCGCCCCAAAACGCCATAGGCGGTAATGCCAATGCCCAGTTCGCGGCAGGAAGGTAGGATCGACGCCTCAATCCCGCGGCTGAGCAACGAGTATTCGATTTGCAAGTCGCAGATCGGATGAATGGCGGCGGCGCGACGTAATGTTTCGACACCCACTTCCGATAAGCCGATATGACGTACGTAGCCGGCTTTGACGAGGTCGGCAATGGCGCCGACCGTGTCTTCGATGGGTACGGTGGGATCCAATCGCGCCGGTCGATAGATATCAATGTAATCCGTGCCGAGTCGCTTCAGCGAGTACGTGAGAAAGTTCTTTACCGCGGCGGGGCGTGCGTCGTAGCCGATCCAACCCCCCGAGGGGTCACGCAGCGCGCCGAATTTGACGCTGAGCAGGTAGTCCTCGCGGCGACGGCCTGCGAGTGCCTCGCACAGAAGCAACTCGTTATGGCCCATCCCGTAGAAATCGCCAGTATCGAGGAGGGTTACGCCGGCCTCTAAGGCCGCGTGGATGGTCGCTAGGCTCTCGCTGCGACCGGCCGGGCCGTAGAAGTCCGACATTCCCATGCATCCCAGACCGAATCGCGAAACCAACGGTCCCGTCGCGCCAAGTCGTGTGGTCATCATCGCCGTAGGTCTCCCAAGCCGGTCGTTCGGAGTGTACCCGGTCAAACCCCGGTGGGGATATGTCGGTCGCCCCGAGTGAGCCGAGGGCCATGCGTCCCGGCGCCCGAACGGCTACCATGGGCACCCCTTGAGGCAACCTGCTCCCATGACAGAGAATCCTATCGCCGCCGAAATCGGCCGGCGTCGCACCTTTGCGATCATTTCCCACCCTGACGCGGGTAAGACGACTCTCACCGAGAAGTTGCTGCTTTTCGGCGGTGCGATCCAAATGGCCGGCACCGTCAAGGGTCGCAAGGCGGCCCGTCACGCGACGTCAGATTGGATGCGCCTAGAGCAGCAGCGCGGCATTTCCGTGACCTCGTCAGTCATGCAGTTCCCGTATCGGGAGCGCATCGTCAATCTGTTGGACACGCCAGGTCACGAAGACTTCTCCGAAGACACGTATCGCACCCTCACTGCGGTGGATTCGGCGCTCATGGTGATCGACTGCGCCAAGGGCGTCGAAGAACGCACCATCAAGTTGATGGAAGTGTGTCGGCTGCGCGATACGCCGATCATGACCTTCATCAACAAACTCGACCGCGAAGGCCGCGAACCCATCGATTTGCTGGACGAGGTTGAGCGAGTATTGGGGCTGCAGTGCGCCCCGATGACCTGGCCGATCGGGATGGGGCGTGCGCTCAAGGGGATCTATCACCTCGTTGAGGACAGGATCTACGCCTATGAGGCGGCCGAGGGCGGGCGTGCGGGAACGAATCTCGTGATCGACGGCTTGATGTCCGCGGAAGCTGCGGAATTTCTCGGCGAGGGCAGAGAGGCCTATCTTGAGGAAGTAGAGCTCGTTCGCGGGGCCACACCCGCCTTTGATCTCGAGGCTTATCGGGCGGCACGCCAGACGCCGGTCTTCTTCGGCTCAGCCATCAATAATTTCGGCGTGGAGGAACTCCTCGCCGCGTTCGTAACGCATGCGCCAGGGCCTAAGCCACGCCCGACCACGAGTCGGCTCGTCGACGCCTCCGACGAGAAATTCTCAGGGTTCGTGTTCAAGATCCAAGCCAACATGGATCCATCGCACCGTGATCGCATTGCCTTTCTGCGCATTTGCTCAGGGCGTTACGAGCGCGGCATGCGGTTGCGCCATGTTCGACTGGGCAAAGAAGTTCGGGTTGCTGACGCGCTGACCTTCATGGCGGCCGATCGACAGACCGCCGAAGAAGCCTTCGCGGGTGACATTATCGGTCTGCACAATCACGGCACGATCAACATCGGCGACACCTTTACCGAAGGCGAGAAAATTACGTTTACGGGGATCCCGAATTTCGCGCCAGAACTGTTCCGACGCGCCGTGCTGAAAGATCCGCTAAAGGCGAAGGCGTTGCAGAAAGGCTTGGCGCAACTCTGTGAGGAAGGTGCGACGCAGCTGTTCCGACCGTTGCGCAACAACGATCAGATCCTCGGCGCCGTCGGCCAGTTGCAGTTTGAGGTGGTGGCCTTCCGACTGCAGGATGAATACTCGGTTCAGTGCGTGTTCGAAGGCATATCGGTCGCGACCGCTCGTTGGATTCAATGCGACGATCCCAAGAAGCTCGCCGAATTTCGTGAGCGGTGCTACGAATACCTCGCCCTGGATCACGCCGGAGAACTGGTCTATCTCGCTCCAGGGCGAGTGAATCTAGAACTCACGATGGAGCGTTGGCCCGGCATTACCTTCCGAGAAACGCGCGAGCATCTGGCGATAGCACCCTAAAACGGGTGCTTGCGTCGGACGGGGAGGGGTAGTGCGCCCGTTGGTGCGAATCCCGGTCGGGTCGCAACCTGACTATCGAAATGAGTCGAACCAGAGCAAAGGGTTCAACTCATAGAGGGTCTGTAATTCCGCGTAGACATCTGGAAAGTCTTCGAGCAGCGCTTCGGGCTGTTCGATAAAGGCCTCGGTGGCCACAGCGAAGAATTCGGCGTCACTCTCCAGACTGTAGGGATCGAGTACACACGGCCGTTCCTCGGCCTCGGCCTCGGCCAACGTGGCAAAAGCCGCTTCAACCACCGACTGCCAGCGCTCGCCGCCCGATCCGGCGGTGAACCCGATCGCATGATCATGGTAATGCGCGAACTCGTGCACGACGACGTTATAGCCGGGGCCCGCTTCCGTGACATCTTTCCACGAAAGGATGACGCGCGATGTATCCCAACTTTGACCGGACAAGGGGCGGGATTCTTCGGTGACGACGCCGTGCTCTTCCCACAGTTCCGGCACGATGAACTCGTCCGGGTAAACAAGGATTGCCCGCAAGTCGTCATAGACGTGGCGGTTATGCCCCAACAGCAGCAGACACGCATCCGCCGCGATCGTAACCCTCACCGGCTCTGTGACCTTGAACCCGCCACAACCGATGAACTCCCGCTCGCCAAGGAAGACGCGTACTTGCTCTTCGAGGCGCGGCCGCAAATCTACCGGCAGTCGCTTGTACGCTCGGGTGCGCGCTAATCGCGCGCGCAGCAAATCGTTATCCGGAGTGCGCAACACGCGCCGCCGTCGCTCCCGGAGGAGCGACGGCAGCACGATAGCAGCGATCGTGCCAGCCGCTACTGCGAGCACGATCGCGAACGCCCACATCTCAGCCGCCGAGCGTTTTTACACGCGCCAGTTGGGCTTCCAGGCTGCTTAATTCACGCGTGAAATCGGCGATGCGGCCGCGTTCTTGGTCCACGACCGAAGCGGGCGCATTGGCGACGAAGTTGGCGTTACTGAGTTTGGCTTCGGTCTTGGCAAGGTCTTGCCGAATTTTCGCGATGCGCTTTTCAAGGCGCGCCACTTCCGCCGCCACATCGATGAGTCCGGCCATCGGGACCAGGATCCGCAATTCGCCGAGCAGTGCGACAGCGGACTCTGGCGCCGTCTCACCCATCGCAAGCGGCCTCAGCCCCGAAAGGTTTGCCAAACGCTCGATGAAGTGCCGCGTACGTTCGAGGCGGGCCAAATCGGCGGCGCTGGCATTTTCGAGGAGCACCTCGAAGCGCTTCGACGGCGCGATATCCATTTCGCCGCGGATCTGCCGAACGCCGAGGATGACGCCTTGGGTCCAGCGCATTTCCTCCTCGACAGCGGGATCTCGCCCTTCGGTCGAGGGCCAGGATTGCGACATGATCGTGGGGCCTTCGCGGCCGGCCATCGGGCCTACTCTCTGCCAGATCTCCTCCGTTATGAACGGCATCAGCGGATGCAGCGCACGCAGGATCGTCTCCAGCGTCTCGATCAGCGTCCGGCGCGCTGCCCGCTTGCTCGCCTCATTGGCGGTGTCGGACTGCAGTACAGCTTTGCTGAGTTCAAGGTACCAGTCGCAGAACTCATACCACGTGAACTCGTAGAGGGCTTGGCTTGCCAAGTCAAAACGATAGGTCGCAAAGGCCTGATCCACCGAAGCTACCATCGCGGCGAGTCGCGAGCGAATCCAGCGATCTGCAAGGCTTGGTGTTTCGCTGCCATCGCCGAGATCTTGACCCTCGACACTCATGCTGACGTAGCGCGCCGCATTCCACAGCTTATTGCAGAAGTTTCGATAACCCTCGATGCGCCCTACATCGAAGCGAATATCGCGCGAGAGCGTGGCGAGTGACGCAAATGTAAAGCGCAGTGCATCAGTGCCGTAGGATGCGATGCCCTCCGGGAACTGCTTGCGCGTGGACTTCTCGATGCCAGGCGCGAGGTGCGGCTGCATCAGCCCGGTCGTCCGTTTTTGAACCAGAGTTTCCAGATCAATGCCGTCGATTAGGTCGATTGGGTCGAGGACGTTGCCCTTCGACTTCGACATCTTTTGGCCTTCGTTATCACGGATCAGGCCGTGGACATAGACTTCACGGAACGGGACATCGTCCATGAACTTCAATCCGAACATGATCATCCGGGCGACCCAGAAAAAGATGATGTCGAATCCGGTGACGAGGACCGCGGTCGGGTAATACTTCTTGACCTCAGGCGTATCGTCCGGCCAACCCATCGTCGAGAAGGGCCAGAGTGCCGAGGAGTACCACGTATCCAGGACGTCATCGTCGCGAACCAATGCTACTGAGTCGGGCACGTTATGCCGCTTGCGCGCATCCGCTTCATCGCGTCCGACATAAATTGCACCGTCGGGTCCGTACCACGCCGGTACACGATGTCCCCACCACAGCTGACGGCTAATGCACCAGTCCTTGATGTTACGCATCCACTCGAAATAGGTGCGATCCCAGTTCTCAGGGACGAAACGAATTCGACCGCTCTCAACGGCTTCGATGGCCGGCTTTGCGAGCGGCGCGATTCTCACGTACCACTGATCGGTCAGCCACGGTTCAATAACGGCTTGGGAGCGATCGCCCCGTGGTGTCATGAGCGTGTGCGCATCAATCTTTTCCACGAGTCCGAGGCTTTCCATCTCGGCCACGATGCGCTTGCGAGCCTCGAAACGATCAAGGCCACGATAGCGTTCCGGAACCGCCTCGTTCAGTGCGGCATTACGGTCAAATATGTTGATGAGCGGCAGGTTGTGGCGCAGGCCGAGTTCATAATCGTTGAAGTCGTGCGCCGGTGTGATCTTCACGCAGCCTGAGCCGAACTCCCGCTCGACGTACGTATCCGCGACGATGGGAATGTCGCGATCCGCGAGCGGCAGACGAATGGAGCGACCCACGAGATGGGCATAGCGTTCGTCTTCCGGATGTACAGCGACAGCAGTATCGCCGAGCAGCGTTTCCGGTCGCGTCGTCGCGACGACCAAATGGCCCGTGCCATCGGCCAGCGGGTAACGGAGATGCCAGAGGCTGCCCTGTTCTTCGGTGGACAACACCTCAAGGTCAGACAGCGCGGTGTGCAGGACGGGATCCCAATTGACGAGGCGCTTCCCGCGATAAATGAGGCCTTCGTCATAGAGACGAACAAAGGTTTCGGTTACGGCCTTCGAGAGGCCCTCATCCATGGTGAACCGATCGCGTGACCAATCGACGCTGGCGCCAAGGCGACGCATCTGGCGAGCGATTGTGCCGCCGGACTGCTCTTTCCATTGCCACACACGGTCGACGAATGCCTCTCGGCCAAGGTCATGGCGGGTCTTTCCTTCGGCGTTGAGTTGCCGCTCGACAACCATTTGCGTGGCGATGCCGGCGTGGTCGGTTCCCGGCTGCCAGAGCGTGTCGTCACCCCGCATGCGGTGATAACGCGTGAGCGCATCCATGATTGTGTCCTGAAACGCATGCCCCATGTGCAGCGTTCCCGTGACGTTCGGCGGAGGAATCACGATCGCGTACGGGACTCCGGTACCGCTTGCCTTGAAACGACCCTCAGCCTCCCATCGCTGGTAGAGGCGGGTCTCGATATCACCGGGGGTATAAGTCTTATCCATGGATCAACTGCCGACTTTATGTGTCTGAGGTGGGTGGCCGCGGTCGCGATAGGCAACAAACCGGCGTCGGCCGGCGTCACGGCGGGTAGGGTCCGCATCCACAAATTCCATGATGCGGTGGAATGATTCGAAGCCCTCGGGCACGGTCGGCGCGAGGTTAACGAGTATATCGGCGGGTACGCACCGCCCCGTAGTGATCACGACGGAGGGCAGCGGCGGTTGGCCGGTGCGCGCATCGGCTCGATCGGCCAGATCATGTGGCACGAACGACTGATCGCTAAATGTCCACAGTGCAGTGTCGACTCGTTCGGCCGAAGCGAGCGAATCGGTCACGACGCACACGGTATGGCCATCCGACACGCATTGAGCGATACGGGCGCAGATCGTGTGGTCGAGGGCGCGCAGATCGCTGCCCTCGAGAATATGGAACTCGACCGCCACAGTCATCCGAGGTTCGCGAGCAGGTAGTCGGCGAGCAGCGGGACTGGACGCCCCGTCGCACCCTTCGCTGCGCCAGTGACATACGCCGTCCCGGCGATGTCGAGGTGTGCCCATTTCAGGCCGTCGGTGAACTTCCACAGGAAGCAGGCGGCAGTGATCGCCCCACCATCGCGACCCGCAACATTGGCCATGTCGGCAAAGTTGCTCTTCAGTTGTTCCTGATATTCCTCGGCGAGCGGCATCCGCCAACACGTATCGGCGGAACGCCGTCCGGCCGCCACTAGGCCCTCAGCGAGGCCGTCGTGATTGCTCATGACCGCGCTGTTATGCGATCCGAGTGCGACGACGCAGGCGCCGGTCAGCGTGGCAATATCAATGACTTCGCGAGGCTTAAAGCGGCGGCTGTAGGTCAGCGCATCACAGAGGATCAAGCGCCCCTCGGCGTCCGTATTCAGAACCTCAATCGTTATCCCCGCCATCGACGTCACAATGTCGCCCGGTTTCGTGGCGGTGCCGGAGGGCATGTTTTCTACCGCCGGGATGATGCCGACGACATGGATCGGTGCATCGAGCGCCGCCATGGCCTTTATAGCGCCGAACACGGACGCCGCACCGGTCATGTCGAACTTCATCTCGTCCATTCCGCCGGGGTCTTTGAGGGAGATGCCGCCGGTATCGAACGTGACACCTTTACCCACGAGGGCAATCGGAGCGGCTTTCGCGCCGCGGCCACGGTATTCCAACACAATCATTTTCGGCGGTTCGAGCGAACCGGCGGTCACCGAGAGCAGCGAGCCCATACCGAGGCGGCGCATCTCCCGTTCACCCAGCACCTTGCAGCGTACCGCTCGGTGCTCTTTAGCCAGGCGTTGGCCTTCTTGGGCGAGATACGAGGGCGTGCAGACGTTGGACGGGAGATTGGCCAAGTTCCGGGTCAAACCGGCCCCGACGCCGATCGCTGCACCGTCGCGGACGCCGCGGCGGCCGTCGGCGAGTTCGGTTGGCGAAACAAGCACCCGAACCGTCGCAACCTGCGAGGGACGTGATTTCGCGGTCGAGCGGATGGCGGGAACCTGGTAGGCGCAGTGCAGGAACTGTTCGGCCACAAAGCGCGCCCGGTAATAGGCATCGGTGTCCGGCACATCGGCGTCCGCTAGGGTGACGAGGACGTCCTTGGACGGCGTCTTTAAGGCGGCGTTCGCCGCGGCGGTGAGCACCTTGCGGTAACTGCGCCGCGACCAGGACTTCTCCGCCCCGAGTCCGACCAGAATGACGCGCGCAGCGGCGCCTTTGCCCAAATCCGGCAGCAGGAGGGTTTCGCCGAGTCGCCCCGCGAAATCTCCGCCGGCCACGATTCGGCTTAAACGGCCGTCGAGCGCAGCGTCAAGGGTTGCGCCCGAGCCGGCCAGACGACCCCCGTCATGGACACCGACAATGGCACAATCGGTACGGTTACGCCGGGCAGTGGCGGATTCGGCCTTAAATTCCATGAGTCTCTCTCCGGCGCGCGCTTTGGGCGGTTCGCCTTTCGGGCGGTCCGCCCTTCTATGCGCGCGGCTTTGGGTTTACCTTACGGGTCGCGGCCAGTGGGCCGTCGCTCGTCCAGACGGAGAGTGTACTTTCAAGGGCTTGCCGGCGATAGCGGCGGTTCGCTACGGGTGGTGTTTCGGTGCGGACGATCGACCGCTACGTCTTGAAGGAAGTGACCCTGTCGTGGCTTGCCGTGACGGGCGTGCTATACGCCATCCTGCTGAGCCAACAGTTGGCCCAAGTGCTCGGGCAGGCCGCGGAGCGCGGCTACCCGAAGGAAATCATCCTGAGCTTGATTGGGTTGATGTCGTTGCAAAACGGCACATTGTTGCTGCCCGTCGGCGTTTTGCTCGGCGTCTCCTTGGCCTTCGGGCGCTTGTACCATGAGTCCGAGATGGCCGCGCTGCGGGCCTGCGGGGTTGGCCCGGGCCGCCTCTTGCGTCCGGTGGCGGTGTTGGCGGGGTTGGTCACGGCGCTCTGCGCGTGGGCCGTTTTGGACTTAGCGCCAAATGCTTTTGCGCATGCCCAATCGTTGCAAAAGGCGGCGATTCAGGCAGCGGAGTTCGGTTTAATGGAGCCGGGGAAGTTCCACTCGTTTGCCCACGGTGGGGCAGTTTTCTACGCCGAGTCCTCCGATCCGGACGGGACCTTGCGAAAAGTGTTCGTCGAGCGCCGTGCCGAGGATCACGTTGAGGTCATGCTGGCGGATCGGGCTCGGCACCTCATTTCCGCAGATGGATCGGTACACACGCTCGTGCTGTACGACGGGGAGCGATTCGACGGCAGCCCAGGCAATCCGAGCATGCGGCGAGTCCACTTCGCCGAGCATGGTATTCCCGTACGGATGGATTCAGCGGTCGGTGGATCGACCCGCGTCGAAGCCCGCCAAACGGACGATTTGCGCCGTGATCCGTCACCGCAGGCGGTGGCCGAGTACCAATGGCGCTTGTCGCTACCGCTGATGGTCCTCGTGCTCGCGTTACTGGCGATACCACTGTCGGAGTTAGCGCCGCGGCAGGGGCGCTACGCCCGGATTGGCGTCGTCATCCTGGTGTTTTTTATCTATTCAAACCTGCTTTCGGCGGCGCGCACCTGGTTGGAAAAAGGGGCCGTTCCGTCGTCGATCGGCTTGTGGTGGCCGCACGTTTTGATGCTCTTTATGGCGTCTGTGTTGTGGTGGCGGCGTACACCGCCGGCGTGGGCCACCCGATGAATCTGCTCGACCGCTATATTGCCCGACAGGTGCTCTGGTTTGCGCTGCTGGTCACGGTGGTGTTGGTGACACTGGGCGGGCTGTTCTCCTTCATCGAGCAGCAATCGGATGTGGGTGTGGGTACGTTTGGGATGGCGGATGCACTCGCGGTCACCGCACTCAAGATGCCTAAGCAGGCAGGTCAATTGCTGCCGATCGCGGCGCTGATCGGCGCGCTCCTCGGACTTGGGAATTTAGCCCGTGGCAGTGAATTAATCGTGATTCGCGCGGCCGGGGTGTCGGTCGTGCGCATTGCGGCGGCGGTTGCGGCGGCCGGCGTCTTACTCTGTGCCGCGGGGGCTGTCGTCGCGGAGTATTTGGCGCCGCCACTCGAAACCTACGCTAACGAAGTCCGAACCTTTGGCAAATATGCGAATTTTAGCTTTGCCGGTCGCTCGGGCATTTGGCTCAAAGATGGCAGTCGGATCGTCAGTGTGCAGGAGCAAGGCTCCGACAGCATCTACGGCGGCGTATATGTGTTTGACCTTGCAAGTGATTCGCGAGGGCATCAGGAGCTCGTCGCGGTGCGGCGCGCGTCTAAAGCGTCGCTAGCACCCGATAGCAGTTGGTTGCTGGGGGACTACGAGTCCATCGAATTGCATGAGCATGGAACGACAGCGACACGCGAGCCGTCGCATCGATTCGAAACGGCGATTAGTGCGGATCTTTTGGGTGCTGCGGTACAGGATCCGGATGTCCTGCCGGTGCGCGGTCTCTACCGCTACGTCGCCCATTTGAAGGCGAACGGGTTAGAGTCGAGAACGTGGGAAATTGCGCTGTGGTCACGAGTGGCCCGTCTGTTGTCGACCGTGATGCTCAGCCTTCTTGCAGTGCCTTTCGTGTTCGGCCCGCTGCGCTCCTCGGGCGCAGGATCCCGGATGGCCATCGGTATTGGCATCGGAATCGTTTACGTACTCGTGAATCGGATGCTGGAGAACAGCGGTGACGTGTATGGCTTATCTCCGCTCTTGGTTGGTTGGGCGCCACTGGTCCTGCTCACCGCCATCACGGGCGTAGCCATCTTCCGCACACGCTGAGCTTTAGTCGCGCACGATCCGAGTTCTGCTCACCCAATCCGGCAACGTCTGGTGCCGTGGGGTGTACAGCAGCAGTAGGCTAACCGCCTGAGGTAGCAACGCTAACAAGGCACGGGGCTCATGGGAGGGCATGTACCACAGCATGCCCGCGAGGGCGAGGAGCCACAGGGGCGCTGCGATCGTTAAACGGGTCAACGCCGTGCGCCAGTCGATCCGGTGGCCATCGAGCCGAACCAGTGAAATCTTCCAGGCCTTCATGCCCAAGGTCTGGCCACGCCGAATCCACGCATGGCCGAAGTACATCGCCAAGGCCAGGATCAGTACGCACTGATGCATCGATTGGGCGAGTAGGCTGGCTTTGGAGCGCATCGGATCGTAACCCGTAACGCGCAGCACGACGAAGGTCACCACCATGAACACAGCGGCGATCAGCAGGCCGTCGTAAACGGCGGCACCCAGTTGTCGGAGCAAGCCGGCAGAGCGATTGGTTTCTTGCTGGTCTTTCATCGATATGCATCCTCGCTGACCGCGGACGATCTGTCACGCCTTGGCTCGAACTCGACGTCGGTTAAGGATGAGGACGCCTACGGTGAACACGAGTGCAACTGGCAGACCGACGTCGATGCCGTAGAGCAAACGGCCCAAGCGCGCCGCATCGCGATCCATGTCATGGTGGACACTCCGTAGCGCGCGATTCAGTCGCCGACGCTCAAGTTCCGCGTGAGCCAATTCGCCTTGTTGCTGCGGATTGGTGGGCAACGCGCCCGCTGTATTGCCGCTTAGGTCGGCAAGGCGCCGACTAACGTCTGCCAATTCCCGTTCAAGGGCATCTAACTGTGCGGCGAGGCGCCGGTCGGCCTGCGTGTGCAGGGTGTCGAGACGTGTGAAAGGACGGGCCATCGGTTCGCGGCCGCGAAGGCCGACCAGGGCGTCGCCCCCGGTCAGTTCGTCAACGATGTTGAGCAGAAAGTCACCATTATTCGCCCAGGGTTCTCGGTAATGGCTCTCACCCGTGGTCTCGTCGCGAATCCACATCATGTCTGCAAGCCAGTCGGTGTCGGCCACGATGACCACATCCGCGGGTTGGGTAGAGGTATTGCCAAATGCGGAGGGAAGGGTGCCTCGTAGATGTGCCGCGAGGGTGTACCGATGCCCAGTCGGATGGAATCCATGGCGTAGCGTTTCGGGGGTGGCGCCGAAGGCAAGATCGGCGACGCGGAGGGGCGCGCTGGTCGTGCTCGTCTGTACCAACGGCGTAACGGTCACCCCAGCGGGTGTCGTCAATTCCAGATAGCCGGGCGTTGCGAAATCAAGGCGATGCAAGCCGCGAGTCAGGGCATCGTCGTGGGCCAGGTTACCTGTCCCAAAGCCTAAAAAGCCCAGATGGCGGACCGGTCGATCGCCGCGCCCAGCGCCGACGAGTAAGGCGTTATCCAAATCGCCAACCGCAAATTCAGGGTTGAAACGAACGCCCCAGGTGCGCAACAACGGTTCGAGTGTCGATGCGTGATCGACGCCGACTCCCGAATCGTCCAACTGACCGTCGAATTGAGCATCGGGGTCGATGGCGATCAGTGCGCGCCCACCGCCAGTCAGATAACGATCAATGGATTGAACAAGACTCGGCGACAGACCCTTAGGGTGCAGGATGAGGAGCGCATCCAAGCCCTGAGGCACTGCTAATTCGTCAGGCATAATATCTCGGATCGTATATTGGTCCCGCAGCGCGTCATCGACGGCCCACGCGGGGCGTCCGATGTGTGTATCGCTGGCGGCCACGGGCTCGGTCGGTAGCGTGGAGAGCAAGCCAACGAGCGGTCGCCTCGGCCTCGACACCTCGCGGATCAGTCGAGCAATGCGGTATTCAAGGTACGGCGCCTGATTGGGTTCAAACAAGTCGACGACCGATCGCCTTCCGCCGCTGTCCGCGACCAATCCGAGCCAAAGGTTATCGCCAGATTCGCCCAGACTGAGTGAACGCAGGCCGGCTTCGGCGGCGCGATCCTCGTTGTCTGAAAAGGGTGCGGGATCGATCACCACGAAATGCAGACGATCGCGCGCGCGCGCGGTCATATCGGCGAGTAGTTCCCGCACTCGACGCGCTTCGTTGGCGTAGGCGGGTGTCGCGTCGAGCGTGCGTGTTGACGCATACAGCGTCAGCGTCACCGGCTGTTCCAGTCCGGCGAGTAGTTCGCGGGTTGCCGGCGCGAGCGTATAGAGATGTTCCTCCGTCAGGTCGAGGCGAACGCGACCTGCCCACCGTGGCACCAGCGCCGCGCCGGCCCAAAGCAGTGCCAACAGTGCAAGTAAAACCGCAACTGGATGCCAACGTCGATGGAAGACAACGAGTGGTAGGCCACGCACGGCGGTGAGGATAATGCCCGTCGCTGTAAGTCCCACGGCAGTGATTGCCGCGAAATAAAGCACATCATCAAGACCTATCGCGCCGCGTACAATCGCGCGGTGGTGAGCCAGCGCGCCGATATCCGAGAGTGTCTCAAGCAACGCCGCGGGTACACGTTCGCGCAACGTGTCGGCCATGATGGGGTGCCCTGCCATCAACAGGGCGACGCCGATTGCGGTTGTTCCGATAAATGCCGTCACCGGATGGCGCGTGGCGGCCGACACGGCCGACCCTATCGATAACAACGCGGCGCTGAGTAATAGGCTACCGAGGTATCCCGCCAGGATCGTCCCGTGATCCGGATGGCCGAGGTAGGCGACTGTAGCCCACAGGGGCAATGTGGTGCACAGCGCTAGGGTCACCAAGCCCATCCCTGCTAGCCACTTAGCGGCGACCAGTGTGGAGAGTTCGATCGGCAGTACGAGTAAGGGTTCGGCCGTTCCATGGCGGCGCTCTTCTGCCCACAGGCGCATCGACAGCGCAGGGGCGAGCCAGACGAGCAGCCACGGCTGCAGCGCGAAGCACGCCGACAGATCTGCCTGGCCGCGACCGTACAAGTCACCCCACTCGAATGTCGCGATGGTGGTGAGTGCGCCATAGGCGGCTATAAAAAGGTAGGCCAAGGGCGTCGCGAACGCGCTCTGCCACTCGCGACGCAGGACGGCCGCCAAGTCGTTCATCCCACCGCTCCCGCGCTCGTCAGGGTGCGGAACACATCCTCCAGTTGGCCGGTCTCGTGGCGCAGCACCTCGATCGGCCATTCGTGCCGAGCGGCGAGTGCCGCGACATCGCCAAAGGGTCGTGCCCCAGGCTGTGCAATCGCGGTCAATGCGCGGTGCTCGGCGTCGAGTTCCACGTCCATCACGGTCGGCAGCTCGCGAATGCGCTGAACCATCGCGGCGATATCCGGATCACCGGACCATTCAAGACGCACGGCGTCGTGGTGGCGAGCGCGACGCGCCAGCTCTCCCGGCGCGTCGTCCGCGACTAACCGGCCGGCCGTAATGATTACGGCACGATCACAGAGTCGTTCGGCCTCGTCGAGGATATGGGTTGAGATCAGTATCGCGCGATCCGGTGCGAGTTCCCGGATCAGCGCATGGACTTCGTCGCGCTGATTGGGATCCAGGCCGTCGGTTGGTTCATCCAGTACCAAGACCTTGGGATTCCCCAATACGGCAGCGGCGAGGGCGACACGGCGCCGCTGCCCCTTGGAGAGCGTATCGGCAAGGCGATCTCGCATCACGCCGAGGTCGAGTCGTTGCACAACTCGGTCGATCGCGTGTCGACGCTCTTCTCGATTCTTAATCCTGATTTGGGCGGTAAAATTTAAGATCTCTAGGACAGTTGCATCGGGCGGTAGCGGCGCGCCCTCGGGCAAATAGCCCACATGGACGCGCGTGGTGGCCCGTCTTGGGTCACTCCCGCACACGCGAACGCGACCCGTCGATGGACCGAGGTAACCGACGACGAGTTTTAGGGTCGTGGATTTGCCGGCGCCGTTGGGGCCGAGCAGACCGGTAATACCCGCGTGGATGTGCAGATTGAGCCCGGTCAACGCCGACACTGAGCCGTACTGCTTCGACACCCCTTCAAAGTGAATCATGGATGACGCATGCCCGCAGCGTGGAACTCGTAAGGTGGGTGATTCTGCAAAAGTCGATAGGGACGTGCAATCATGGGTGCACTGTAGTGGAAGTGGATATCACCATGGGTGACAAGCTCCGAGAATCGTCCCGCGGCGTTTTGATCTGGGACATTCCAACACGACTGTTTCACTGGTTACTCGTCCTGTGCATCACTGGGGCATTCGTCTCTCAGTGGTTTTACGAGCATATCCCGTTCTGGGTGCATCAGGCCGGCGGTATGACCGCATTGGTATTGGTCGCTTTTCGCGTGTTTTGGGGGTTCCTCGGTCCCCGTTACGCTCGATTTTCGGAATTCTTACGCGGCCCCACGCACGTGTTGTCCTATTTGCGTTCTCTGCGACGGCACCCGTTGCCCACGACGATTGGCCATACACCGAGTGGCGCTTGGATGATCGTCGTACTGCTCGCCTTGGTGGGGACGCAGGCGACGTTAGGCCTATACTCGAACGACGAAATGGACTCGGCGGGACCCTTAGCCGGTTGGTTGAGTCACGCGGTCAGCAATGATTTCACGCGATGGCACCACCGCCTTGGCAACGTTTTATTGGCGGCAGTCGGGCTGCACGTCGCAGCCGTCCTATTCTACAAGTTTGCTCTCAAGCACGATCTGGTGCGGGCGCTTTGGACGGGGCACCGAACCGACGTGCCCGCAAGCGCCGCGATTCCGACCCATCATTGGGGTCGAGCCGTGGTGATACTACTCATCTGTGGCGGCGCGCTCGCTGCGCTGATCGCGTTCGCGCCGCCACTACCGGAACTGCTGATGTGATCAGTCTTCTTTGAATTTATCGTGGCATTCCTTGCATACAGCCCGCGTGTCGCTGACTAGCGTCTTGAGCTTTTCAAGGTCCGCGGTCTTGGCACCGTCACTGAGCGCCGCGGTCTTCATGATGAATTTTTTGAGCAACGCGTCGAATTCAGCCCGGTGCTCCCAGATGGCCGGCTTAGCTTCGCTCTGACCCTTGATCGCTGAGCCTTCGGGGAAGGCTTCTGGGAGCATTTCGGCGAGCGCCGCTACCCGAGCGGCGCGAGTTGCGGCTTCCGCCTTGTCAAATGGAACCTTTCCTTGAGCCATGCCGCCCAGAGGGCCGAAGTTCCACGCAATAGCGCCGTACAAGCCGTGACGATAGGCGTTGGCCTGTTCGGCTTTGGAATGCGTTTCGTGGGCAACGGCGATGCCGAGGCCTAGGGACAGTACAGTAGCGGTGACAACGAGTCGGCGGGACATGAGTGGCTCCAGTAATCCGAATTTAAGCAGCGCAGAAAATGGCGATGACCGATCCAATGCCCACGACCCAGACAATGGATCGGAGCAACGCAAGGTCTATGATGTAAGCGAAGATGTAGACGATTCGAGCAAGCACGAAGAGTTCTGCGCAGTGGTCGACCCGTGTCGGGTTGGCATGCGCTAGTGCTGCAATGACAACGGCGGACGCGAAAAAAGGAAACGCCTCGAAGGAATTTTTTTGGGCCGCGTTCGCTCGAGCCCGACGTCCCGTCTGACGGGCGAGCCACTCACGTGGCTGCCGGTTATCGTAGCCGCCGCCGGCTTTGGCGATACCGGTCGCGAGGTAGGGTAGTAATCCGGCGATAAACACACACCAAAACGCAGGGGTCATTGCAGCTCCTTAGTCGTCGCGGCACGATGCCCAACCGTCGCAATATAGCCCGGACCGCGCAGAACATGACCCGGTTTTGCGCCGGTCATCGTGCCGTCGGCGATGACCGGAACCCCGTTTACGATGACCCAGTCCATGCCTTTCGACAGCTGGTTGGGTTTGGCGTAGGTGGCGATATCCGTTACCGTCGTCGGATCGAAGATCACGAGATCCGCGGCTAGCCCGGCTTTGATAAGCCCTCGGTCGTTCAGACGCAGACGGGAGGCCGGTAGCGCCGTGAATTTCCGTACGGCGTCTTCTAGGGTGAGTAGGTGCTCTTCCCGAACGTACTTACGGAGGATGCGCGGGAAGGTGCCGAACGCACGAGGGTGTGGGTGAAATGAGCCCAGCAACCCGTCAGTTGACGCGCCGGAACTGTCGTTATTGACGCTCGTCCAGGGTTGCCGCAGCGCCAAAGCGACGTCGGCTTCGTCCATGCCAAAAACGGCACACTCGGCTGCAGCATCGTCGGCAATGAGCAAATCAAAGAGCGCATCCATCGGATCCACGTGCCGCAGTTCGGCGATGTCCTTGATCGTTTTGCCCTGGAGCGCTTTCAGTGCCGGATTGTGCACGACGCCAACGAGGATACCGTCAGGGCCTGAAACCTCCTGCCATTCGTTATCCCATTGAGCGCTCGGTTGTTGTAGGTCAGCCTTGATACGGGCTCGGGTCACGGGATCTTTCAATCGTTCGATCAACTTGGCGTTACCACCGTCGTGCGCCCAAGGTGGTATGAACGCCGACATGTCATTGAACCAGGCTGTGTAGGCATAGGTATCGGCGGCTATATCCAGCCCCTCCGCGCGTGCGGCGTTGATGCGTGCGACGACGGCCGGCATGCGTCCCCAGTTGGCCTTTCCACCGACTTTCAGGTGCCAGATCTCGACCGGGATGTGCGCTTCCCGGGCGATGCGGAACGTTTCGGACAGCGCTGCATCAATGCCATCGCCTTCAGATCGCATGTGAGTGGCATAGATTCCACCGCTGATAGCCGCCTCTTGCGCCAATGCGATCAGTTCTTCGGTGCTGGCATAGGGAGCGGGTGCATATTCCAGCGATGACGAGACACCGAGGGCGCCGTTTTGCATCGCCTCATGAACCAATCGCCGCATCCGAATCAGTTCTTCGGCGGAGGCAGGGCGATTGTCGTTGCCGATGACGATCTTGCGTATGGTCGTTGCGCCAACGTACGAGCCGAGATTGATGCCCATGCCTTGGCGCTCAAGCCGGGCAAAGTAACCGGAAAAATCTTTCCAATCCGGCGTCAGTTGGTAATGCTCAAGATCGCGGCGCAAGTCGTCCGCGGCTATGCCGCCAAGTGGGGCTGCCGACCCACCTTCACCGGTAATTTCGGTCGTGATGCCCTGATATATTTTCGAGGGCAGCCGCGGGTCAACTAAAATCGTAAATTCCGACTGACCGAGCATGTCAATGAAGCCGGGCGCGACGACCCGCCCATGGGCGTCAATGCGTTGACGCGCCTTCGCATGCGGGAAATGACCGATCGCAGCAATGGTGTGTCCGCGGACCCCCACATCGGCCTGGTACCAAGGACTGCCCGATCCATCGACCACATGGGCGTTTGTGATTAAGAGGTCGAAGGGCCGATCGTCGGCCGATGCCAGCGCGCTACACAGCACAGCGAATACGGAAAGCAGGCGACCGACGTAGGGCATGCGGGTGTCCTTTGGCAATGCTAACGAAGCGTATCACTCTCCAAAGCGTGCAGGCTCAGATCCGTGCTCGCCTCCAACTCGCCGGCGCCCGCCGGCAATGGGGACCGCTCGCGGAGCATCCATAACAGACGTTCCAATAACAGGACGGCCGATAGAATCGCCTCGCGACCGATCAGACCGACGGAGCCGCTTAACAATTCTTGCCTAACCCGATCAACGAGCACGCCGCGCTCTTCCGTCAACGTTTCCAGTAGCTGTCTCGCTTCAATGGCGTCGACTCCGCACGCCTCGCTCACGACCATGAGGAGTGCGTGCAATCCCTCAACCAACGAATGGGCGAAGGGTGGTCGCTCCAACTCAGGGACCGACGCAAGCTCCGTGACGAATCTCGCAAGCGTCTTTTGCAACGCCTTCAGATCTGCTAGGCGCCGACGCTGGTCGAATATCCGCTCCGGCGAAAAATCCGGATTGGCGCGCAAGATCTCCGTCAAAAATTCCTCCATGCGATGGGCGAGTGCTGCGCTCGCGGCGGCTCGCTCCTTCAGCGGCAGCGCATCGGGGGCTCGGTCAGAGGGGCTCCGGAGATCCTCTAGGAAATCCGGCAAGCTCTTCACGAGCCTGATGTGCTCAAGACGTAACAGTTCGAGTGCCGTCCCTGGATCTGCCGCCGCCTCGTCGTACAAATGAATGGCTTTGGACAGCAGTTCAGAGGGCGATAGCGGTGCAACATACTGCGCGATACGTACGATGGGCGTGCGCAATAGCCACGCGACAAGGATCCCAACGATCTGGACCAACAGAAACACAACGCCAACCTGCGTTGGGAGTGACGACGTGAAGATGTTGGCGAGGCTCGCCGGACCCATCGCATAGCTGTGGTCCTCCAAAAGGACCCACGGCAGTAGCAGTAAAGAGGCCAGTCCGCGCACCAACCCTTGCGTCATAGCCAATTGTCGAGCCGGCCCCTCGAGGCCCGATGAGATGAGGACGATCGCCGTCCCGGATCCGGCGCATGCACCGAGAATGAGCGCCGTCATGCCGTGCAAGTCGACGAGTCCCGAAATCGCGAGCGGCAGCGCGAGCGCTGTGACCACGGAAGACGACTGCAGCGCAATGGCCAGTACGTAGCCAGACAGCAAGGACACGGCGGGCGTGGATGCAGCAAATTCAACGAATTCTCGCACCCAGAAATCATCCCTTACGGCAGCAACCGAGCCTTTTACTAACGTCAATCCATACAAGAGCAAGGCGAGCCCGAAGACGGCGTATACCAGGTGTCGGTAGCGTGGCGCGTGATCTAGGCCGGTAAAAAATGCCAGGCCTATAATTGCGAGTAGATAAAGAGCAAGCGCATGTACGTTCAAAGAGGCTAGCAAGACGAGTGCCGATGTGCCGGCATTGGTCCAGGCCAGCATGATGACTGCGACTCCTAACGACAGGGCGCCCGCACTCACGAGTCCCGTCGCAATGAACGTGACCGCGCTGGTTGACTGAGTGATCGCGCCGGCCAAGAGACCCGTGAGCGGAGTGACGCCCGGTCGATGAAATGCACGCGTCAACAGGTGTCGAATGCTGCCGGACGTGAGATCTTTTAAGTGCGTCGAGATCAGGCGCATCCCGACAAAAAACACGCCAAGTCCGGCGAGTGCGCTTGCAGCCGCGCTCATGCGCGTAGCGCCGGATCCCGCAGCATACGCCACAGCAATACGGCAATGAGTAGTAGCGATAGGCCTAAAGAGATCCAAATCGCCTTCGAGAGGGTGGCGAAGCGAATCATGTCCTCGTCGCGAGCCTGAGCTCGATGCCGAGTCTCGGTTGCGAGCATGTCTTTGACGAGTTCATCCAAACCCATATTGAGGGGGCGGTCTATACCGCGAACGGCGGTATCGGCGTGTTCCCGTGTGCTGCTTAGGGCACCCGGCGACGGCATCGCGGCGCGATATTCGGAACCGAGTCGCACGTGCAATGCCATTAGTTCGTCAATTCGAGTGGTCAGCAATTCGTCGTGCACCGACCGAGCCCACTGATCGACTTCCCTAAGATTTGCATCAGCCTCGGCTTCGGAGGTTTCGAATTCGTGGACTGAAACAGCGAAGTCCGAGAGATTACTGCCACGAAGCAAAATATTCTTCCAACTTTGCACTTGGATCTTGAACGAGACCTGTGCGCTGCGGGCCTCGTTGACGGCCCGCAGTAGACCGGATTGCCGCGTCTCTGCGCTCGAGTGTAATTTCTCCATCGACCACAACGCGAAAAGGCTGACAAGCCCGCAGGCGAGCAATGTCAAAACCAAGAGGCTCGCGAGTTGGACGAGCGAGCGTCGTAAGCGGGCGCGTTCGTGAGTTGACGGTAGGGCGTTCATCAAAGGACTTCGTTAGGTTTAAGGGGGCTTATACCACGGCAATTTGAATGCCTGATGTTTCCCGACGCAAGCGTACCGTCTGAGACGTCGCTCATGAGGCCGCGGGTCGAGGACTCCGCGCGGCAATCAGCATGGAAGTTGCCGCGTATAGGACGACCGCAATGACGACCCCGCGCATCAGATCCAGGTGGCCGCCAATCGCCTCAACGAGCGGAAAGGCTGCAAAGGTACCCAACACGCCCCCGAGGACCAACCCTACGGCCACCGCATGGTCGAACCGCCCGGACCGTATGAAACCCATGCTGGCGACCGGAATGATGAGACCGTCACTGCCAATCATGATCGGGTATGCGGCAATAGGGTGCATGCCCAGGAACGACAGCAGAACCATACTCGGCGCGTAATTGCCGATACCGACGCACATCAGAGCGCCCATCACGAAGTTGGCGGCCACGGCAACGCCGAAACGCCATCCGGTAAGACCCATGGCCGTGCCGGAGGGGGGGATGACGCCGATTAGGCTCATGGCTAGAAAACCTGCGGCGACGAGCAGCGCACAGCCCATGACCAGTTGTATATGGCGCTTCGACATCCGACTGACGAATCCGGCACCGATCCATGCGCCAAGTCCGGAGCTGATGATCATCGAAAACAGGAGAATCGGATCGACTTTCACGGAAATCATGAACAGGAATGCCCCAAAAAAAGAGGGAATTGCGCTGCCCACATTCATGGTGCCAGGTATGAGGTCGTCGTCCGGCCGCCCGCGAAGCTTAAATAATGAGGTGATTTGGGCGTAAGACCCGATGCCCAGAGTGTCAAGAAAGTTTACGACGATGCCGATCAAGACATCGCCGATCTGAGGCCGTGACGAATGCTGGTGGCGCCGCGTTGAGCGAATCCACGCAAACAGGGCAGCCGCATGCGCGATGGCGACGGTCCCATAGAGTAGCCATTGGGTCTGCATGTCGACGTATCTCCCCCGATTTCTGAGGAAGGTACACGCTGGAGGTCTCCCCTCCAAGAGCGGATCCCAAAAGGAGGGTGTATCGCTGATCGATTTATCCGGATTCGGACCTATTCGAGAGCGATGACGGACATTGGCGTTAGTTCAAATAAAGGCGGGCGTGACGCTCACGGAGAACGTTTTTCTGCACTTTTCCCATCGTGTTCCGCGGCAGTTCGTCAACAATCAGTATCCGTTTGGGTACTTTGTAGCTGGCGAGTCGGTCGCGCAGCGCGCGCAGTAAAGCGTCCTCTTCAAGTTGGATGCCGGATTGGATCGTCACCACGGCCGTGACGCCCTCACCGAAATCGGCGTGCGGTACCCCAAACACCGCGCTTTCGGTAATGCCCGGCAGGGCATCAAGTTCCATTTCAACTTCTTTCGGATAAACGTTGTATCCGCCCGTGATCACGAGATCTTTGGCTCTGCCGGAGATGTGCAGATACCCATCGGAATCAATGCGCCCCAAATCACCCGTCCGGAAAAAGCCATCCGGTGTCCGGTCGGCTTGGGTTTTCTCGGGCGAGCGCCAATAGCCGGCACAGACGTTCGGCCCCCGAATCTCGATCATGCCTACGTCTAAGCCACCCTCCGCCGGATTCGTGTCGGTAATCCGTACCTCGACACCCGGCAGTGGAAGCCCGACGGACCCGGGCTTTCTCGGTCCTTCGTACGGATTGGAGGTATTGACCAGCGTTTCGGTCATTCCGTAGCGCTCCAAGATCACTTTGCCGGTCCGAGCTTCGAAGGCCCGATGGGTCTCGGCAAGCAAAGGGGCGGAACCGGAGATGAACAGGCGGACGTTTTTTACGGCATCAGGACCGAGTTCTGGCGAGCCGAGTAGGCGGGTGTAATGGGTGGGGACCCCCATGAACACCGATCCGGTGGCCAGTGATGAAAGGGTTTCGGCGGGGTCAAAGCGACGGTGCAGCCGAACGGATGCTCCGACCGCGAAGAGTGCGTTGAGACTGAGGAACAATCCGTGAACGTGGAAGAGCGGCAGGACGTGGATGAGATGGTCGTTCGGGCTCATGTGCCAGGCCGCCGCCAGCGCAGTCGCGTTTGCCACTAAATTGCCGCGAGTAACCATCGCCCCCTTCGAGCGGCCCGTGGTGCCTGACGTATACAGTAACGCCGCGAGGCGATCGGTACCGACAATCACGGGTGGGGACATGATCTGCTGCGCCGCGACCGTATCAAGATAAGTGCCGTCACCGGTTGCGCCGAGTGTCTCCACACCACAGTGATCGACTGTAGCCGCAACCGCCCGCACTTCGGCCTCATAGCCCGGTCGGCATAAGATCAGTGTCGGCTGGCTATCCGACATGAAGTACGCCAGTTCTGCGGCGGTATAGGCCGTATTGAGCGGTACAACGACAGCGCCGCTGTATAAGCACGCCAGATAGACCAAGACGGCGTCTAAGGATTTGTCGACCTGTAACGCAACGCGGTCGCCAACGCCGACACCCAACGCGCCGAGCGCTGCAGCGTGCCGTCCGACCGATTCATGAGTTTGGGCATAGGACAGGCGGCGCCCGGCGTCATCCTCTAAGCAGAGAGCCTCTGGGGTTCGCTCGGCGGAATTCAGTATCCAACGATAGGGATCGGCGCTCGTCATGGGCATGGCCTCGGTTCGGAAGGCAATCGTCGACCCTGCAGTCTCGCCAAAACGACGCCATCCGGTCAATTCCCGCGACCGCCGCAGACCGAATGACCGGAGTGTGAAAGAATATCGGGCTTAGAGCAGGATTTGGGTCGGTTCGTTGGGCGCAGTTCCGTGCGAATCGTGAAATGGGAAGCGAACATGAGTGTTTTGGGATTCAAGGATACCGAGGGCGCGGTCTACAACAGTTTGGCATTGTTGTATGTGTTCGCGGGCTACGCTTTGGGTTTGACGGGCCTCATTCATGGCGGGCTTTGGCCGTGCGTCTTTGGCACACTATGGTTAGGGCATGCAATGACCATCGCAGCCTACTTGCTGCATGAGTGTGGTCATAACTCAATTTTTTCGAGTAACGCGAACAATGCCCGTTTGGGTTCCCTGTTGACGTGGGTAACCGGCAGTTGTTACGGCACATACGAAGATATCCGCGTTAAGCATTTCCGACATCATGTCGATAACGCGGATGTGATGTGGTTCGAATCGCGAAAGTGGTTCAATACACACCCGATATGCGCTCGGTTTGTTCAGTGCCTGGAATGGTTCTACATCCCGGCGCACGATCTCGTCATGCACTTCATCATGGTATTTAGTGCCTTTATCATCCCGGCTCGCCGATCACAGCGTTGGCGAAACGCGTTAGTAATCTTGATTCGCTCTGCGCTCTTCGCGGCGCTAGTCGCGCTCTCGCCACGCGCAGCGATCGGATATGTCATTGCGTATTTAATCATGATCACCGTATTGCGATTCATGGATGCTCTGCAGCACGACTACGGCGGTATACCGGTCCTGTTTGAGGAGGTGAAATTGCCGCATCGTGGAGATCGGCGCTACGAACAGGCGCATACGTTCAGCAACCCATTGTCGGTGCGTCATCCTTGGATCAATCTCCTCGTTCTGAATTTTGGTTATCACAATGCGCATCACGCTAAGCCTATTGTGCCGTGGTTTCGCTTGCCGGCCTTACATCGGGAAATGTACGGCGATAACGACTCGGAAATCATCCCGTTCTGGCCGTCGTTGAAAAGCTTTCATCGCTACCGCGTATCGCGTGTTGTTGGCGAATCAACCAGTGAGGAAGGCGCGTCCTACTTGAAACTCGCTCGTACCGGTGATGTCAGTGGAGGCAATGCCGTGTCCTTCCTGACGTCATTCTAAAAAAGGAACTGGATTGTGCAGACGTTGGAGATTTACCAATCGCTTTGGGCGATGGATTTTAGAACGCCGGGAGTTCCTGAGCGCGGGCATGAGCGGAATTTTGAACTCATTGCCGAGGCCGGCTACGACGGAGTCTGCGTCGATCCGGCAGTGAGTGATCTGGATAAGTACCGAGCCACCTTGCCGCACTATGAGAGGCATGGCCTCAAGAGCATGGTCAATCTCTTTCCGAGACAGAGTAGCGATATGAAGACGCTGCTCGACTTTGCCCGGGACGTCAAGGCGACCAAGGTTAACGTCATCGGGCAGGTCACCCCGGTGAGTGTGGCCGGTGCGATCCCGTTGATTTATCGGTGGATGGATCTTGCGGCCTCTATGGGTATGGAGTTGTTGTTCGAGACGCACCGCGACAGTCTGCTGAACGATCTCTATTACACTCTGGAAGTCATCGATGCGATTCCCGAACTGAAGCTCACCGCTGATCTCTCGCACTTCGTTTTGGAGCGAGAGTTTATGTTGCCGCTGAGTTCGCGGGATCGCGGATTTTTGCAGCGAATTCATGATCGTAGTGATTGCTTCCAGGGCCGGGTGGCCTCTCGAGAACAAATCCAAGTGCAGCTTGATTTCCCGCAACATGCGCCGTGGGTGGCATTGTTTAAACAGTTGTGGAAGGACGGTTTGCGCAGTTGGCGGTCGCGTAATGACGCGAATGCAACGTGTGTCTTCCTGTGCGAATTGGGGCCACCTCCGTATGCTATTACCGATGGTCAGCGGATGGAGCTGTCAGATCGATGGATGGAGGCGCTGCAGATACGCCAATGGGTGCGGGAGATTTGGGCGGAACTCGACCGCGAAGAGGCAGCAGGGGTAGGCGCGAATGGTTGACAGGTACCGCAAATATCACTGCCAGTTCTGCGGCTACATCTACGACGAGTGCGTTGGAGATTCCGAGCATGGACTTCCGCCAGGGACCCGTTGGGAGGATGTCCCGGAAGACTGGGGTTGTCCGGATTGTGCGGTGACAAAAGCAGATTTTGCGCTGCTGGAGGACTGATCGGTTTCATCCCTGCGCGACGAGGTACGCGCTCTCCAGCCACCGCATGCGGCTGATGCATTGCGAGTGCGCATTCGTCATAAAAGAGGGTAACGAGGATGATCGAATCAACGACAACGATTGCTTATGGGCGAGTGGCGAAAGGGTTCCACTGGGCCGTTGCGCTGCTCTTGGTTGCCCAGTGGGTGATCGCTTGGTTCATGCCGCACGTGGGACGCGGCACCGTACCGACAGGATGGGTGGGTGCCCACGTATCGATCGGTATTCTGATTATTCTGGCTGTAGCGGCGCGTATTCTGTGGCGATGGTCCCATTCCCCCGTTGTGGTGAGGGGTTCGCGGACGGTATCGCAGCGGTTCGCCGGTGTAATGTTCGTCCTGATGTACGCCCTGATGGTCGTCGTGCCCGTCCTCGGGTGGGCGAATGCCAATTCGCGAGGGTGGATCGTGGGAGTGACTCAAATGTTCGCGCCTGGCGGAGACCAAGCGGATTTGCGCCTACCGGCACTCTTGGACAAGGGCTCGTCGCTAGGCCACCAAATGGGCGATCTGCACGGCTTGTTGGCTTGGGTACTCCTCGGTTTGGCGGTGTTGCACGTGGCCGTAGGCGTCTACCACCAGATCGTGCTGAAGGACGGGACGCTTGAGCGCATGCGGTAGGGCGCTGAGTGGGCGGCGCGACGCTTGGGGTTAGCCGCCCGTCACTCGCTGAGCCGATTCGAGCGTCAGCAGGGGCAACGTTGAGTCGCTGCGAGCCTGAAGGGGCACGGTAAGCGCGTAGAATAAACGCGACTTGGATTGGCGCTCCCAGAGGGATTCGAACCCTCGTACCAGCCTTGAGAGGGCTGTGTCCTGGGCCTCTAGACGATGGGAGCACCGGAAACGTGACGATGAGGCGTCGTTACGTTAGCCTGCTATTATACGACACATCC
>Ga0214202_1000058_pt1 | contig 53036 bp, 45 predicted proteins | sample TroBogEpilimnion_9_FD_153040 | JGI IMG/M metagenome (GOLD analysis project Ga0214202, IMG submission 153040) | Freshwater microbial communities from Trout Bog Lake, WI - 03JUN2009 epilimnion | ecosystem: Environmental > Aquatic > Freshwater > Lake > Epilimnion/Euphotic zone | place: Trout Bog...
AAGAGCCCGTATATCACTGGCGAATTAAAGAAGCGCGAGGATCTTCGTAACGTAGCGATTATTGCTCACGTGGATCATGGCAAGACAACCCTCGTTGATGCGATGTTGACCCAATCTGGCGCGTTCTCAGAACACCAGAAAGAGGGCGAGAACCGCGATCGCGTAATGGATTCAATGGATCTAGAACGTGAAAAGGGAATTACTATTTTGGCGAAGAACACTTCGATTCGTCGTGGTGCGCAAACTGTAAACATCATCGATACCCCAGGCCACGCCGATTTCGGTGGCGAAGTTGAACGCGGACTTGAAATGGTTGATGGCGTAATCCTTTTGGTGGATGCATCTGAAGGCCCACTTCCACAAACACGTTTCGTTTTGCGTAAAGCCTTGGAAAAGAATTTGCCAGTTATCTTGGTAATCAACAAAGTGGATCGTCCCGATTCACGTATCCCAGAAGTTGTTGATGAGGCTTACGGCCTATTCATGGACTTGGATGCAAACGATGAACAAATTGAATTCCCGGTTGTTTATGCATCAGCAAAAGCTGGTCGCGCATCATTGAACCGCCCAGAAAATGGCGCGATGCCAGATCGCGAAAACTTGGATGCCTTGTTTGAAGTTATCTTCAATACGATTCCGGCTCCGGTTTATCACGATGGTGCACCTTTGCAGGCGCACGTTACAAACCTTGACTCCTCTCCATACCTTGGACGTTTGGCACTTTGCCGAATTCGCGAAGGTGTAATTAAAAAGGGCGAGAATGTAATGTGGATGAAGACCGATGGAACTTCAGAACGTGTGAAGATTTCAGAGCTACTAATTACTGATGGCCTAGAACGTGTTCCAGCTTTAGAGGCTGGTCCTGGCGATATCGTTGCTATCGCAGGTATTGAAACAATTACCTTGGGCGAAACCCTTGCAGATCTAGAACGCCCACACGCACTTCCATTAATCATCGTTGATGAACCATCAATTTCGATGACAATCGGTATCAATACTTCGCCAATCGCAGGACAAGAAGGAAAGCTTCTTACTGCGCGCCAAGTTAAGAATCGTCTCGATGCGGAATTGATCGGTAACGTTTCACTTCGCGTTGTAAATACCGATCGTCCAGATACTTGGGAAGTACAAGGTCGTGGCGAACTTCAATTAGCTGTTCTCGTTGAAATCATGCGTCGTGAAGGTTTCGAACTTACTGTTGGAAAGCCACAAGTGGTTGTAAAGACTGTTGATGGCAAGTTACAAGAACCAATGGAACGTTTGACCGTTGATATTCCAGAAGAATTCCTTGGAGTTGTTACCCAACTTATGGCACTTCGTAAGGGCCGTATGGAGCAAATGGTTAACCACGGAACCGGTTGGATCCGTATGGATTACAAGGTCCCATCTCGTGGACTTATTGGATTCCGTACCGAATTCTTAACTGAAACTCGTGGCACCGGATTAATCCACCACGTATTTGATGGTTATGAAAACTGGCATGGCGAAATCCGTACCCGTCTTAGCGGATCACTTGTTGCAGATCGTCGCGGAACTGTTACTGCTTACGCAGTTGATGGTGTTCAAGAGCGCGGTGTGATCTTCCTTGAAGTTGGAACTGAAGTTTATGAAGGCATGATCGTCGGCGAGAACTCTCGAACCGAAGATATGGATGTAAATATTGTTCGCGAAAAGAAGCTAACAAATATGCGTTCATCTGGTGCCGATGATGCAAACCGCATCATTCCGCCACGTTTGCTCAACTTGGAACAGGCTCTGGAATTTTGTCGTGAAGATGAGTGCGTAGAAGTTACGCCAAAGCATGTTCGCGTTCGCAAGACCATCTTGGATCAGAATGAGCGTGCCCGTAACGTCGGTCGCGCCAAGAAGACCAACCAGAACGCCGAGTAATTCATTTAATGAGAATTTAACCCCGGGGACTTTCAATACTAGAGAATTTTCTCTAGTATTTCGGGGTGTCAAATCTCAACTTTGAAGAGCGAAGGCAAAGCCGGACGACGGCTTGGCTGGTGGCTTTGCTCATGCTCGGGATTGCAGTTTCCTATTTCGGAATTAAGTCAACGCTTGCCGCGAACGTAACCATTAACTCTGGTTTGGCTGTTGAATTTGGCCAGGGCTTCACTGGAGCTACTTCGTGTAGTGGTGGTCAATCGATAACGGTTACGCCCAATAGTTCTTTTACTAATGCCGGTGGGACAACCGGAACTTTCTATTTCTCTAGTTTTAAAGTCTCGAATATTCCTGCCGGATGTTCTGGCTCGGATTTCACTTTGAAGGCATTTGACAGTCAGACTGCATCTTCAGCCCTTAGTTTATTTAATACCTCAACAACAAATGCCGTTGTTTCCGATTCCTCAGGTGTTTACTCCGCTGGTGCCGGCTCTAGTGGAATGACCGTGGTTACAAATTCAGCAACTTCGTTTACTGCTACTTTTACAGCTCCAGTTGCCTCGGCAAGAAATGTTTACAAGATAACGGTCGAATCTGGAAGCCATACGTTGAACTTTGGTGATGTTGGACCGACCGGTGGAATCATCTTTATTACACCAACAAGTCTTGGTGGCACCGGCGGAAATTATTACTATGAGGCTGCTCCAAGTGATCTACCTGGAACTTACATACTTTGCAACAATCCATTTAGTTCTGCTAACCGATCTTCTGCTATCGGAATTGGAAATGGTCCAACATTAACTTCAAGCATGTTGACGGATTGCACAACAAGCGCAACGGCTATTTACGCTGCAAATGCTTACACAAACGGGTCAACTTCCGGCTACTTCCTTCCATCCCTAAATGAATTAAATCAACTTTGTAAATATGCAAATTTCTTAACAGAAACTGCGGAGTCGGTTCAGTGCACCAGCACCGGTAGCGTGCGTTCTGGATTTGTGGCCGGCACTTATTGGGCAGCATCATCAATCAGCGATCCCGCATACGGGCGTGGTTATGCCTTCAATGGGGCGTACATTTATCAAGATCAAAGTGGCAGATCTAATTACGTTCGACCAGTAAGGCGTTTTCTTCCTTAATCATTAACACAACCGCTAAACCTTCTGGATTTCTAGCCAATTTTAACTTTTTTATCTATTCTCTCCTCGTGTCAATTCTCAACTCTGAGGAACCCAAGCGCAGTCAGAAGACTGCCTGGATTTTAGCATTTCTACTTTTTGGAATAGCTGTTTCTTATTTCGGGCTTAAAACCACCTTAGCCGCCAATGTTTCGATAAATTCAGGCGCACAAGTTGAGTTTGGTCAGGGCTTTACTGGAGCAACGGCTTGCAGTGGAAGTCAGTCATTAACCGTGACTCCAAACAGTTCATTTACAAATTCAAGTGGTTCTACCGGAACTTTCTATTTTTCAAGTTTTAAAATATCTAATATTCCAGCAGGATGCTCGGGCTCTGATTTCACGTTGAAGGCCTATGACAGCCAAACTGCATCAAGCGCACTGAGTATTTTCAATTCTTCTTCTATAAGTGCCGTTGTTTACGACTCCTCTGGAAATTACTCACCGGGAAATGGCTCTAGTGGCTTGACGGTGACAACGAATTCTTCAACTTCATTTACTGCAACATTTGCAACACCGATAGCATTAGCTAGAAACGTTTACAAGATCACAGTTGAATCTGGTAATCATGCACCTCTTGTATTCAACTTCGGAGATGTTGGACCGGCTGGCGGAATCATTGTCAGTACTCCAAATGCAAATGGTGGCCTAGGAGGAAATTATTATTATGAGGCATCTCCAATAGATGTTGCATCCTCTGTTACGGCTTGTAACGTTGATGAAGCTGCAGTTACAAACAACTCCACTGCAATAGGTACGGGATTTGGCAATACGAGCACATTGCTCGGAATCTGCTCGGGCGGTGGTGTGGTTACTGCAAAGAACTACTCCGTAAATGGCTTCTCAGATTGGTACTTACCTTCACTTTATGAAACGGTTCAAATTTGTAAATATGCTCGTCAGCTAACAGAAAGTGCTCCAAATTGCAGTGGTGGCACACTTCGAAGTGGTTTCACAACTTTCTATGTAACCTCTTCATCCGGCGGTACCCATAATTATTCCTGGCACGTGATGTTTGATGGGTCAGGTCCTACCTATATTGGAGCTTCCGCGGGATCAGTTCGAGCAATTAGGTCATTCACTCCATAAATTGTGTCCAATACGTCTTATGTCGGCGGCCTTGGGTTAGATAGCCCTATGGCCGCCGATTCGCGTTTAACGGGTAAGCAGATCAATCTGCAACGCCGGGCTGTTGCGATTGATGCAGTTGAGTTATCGGCCGAACAGAAGGCGGTACTTGCACATAAGGGTTCGCCGCTTCTTGTATTGGGTGGTCCGGGTACTGGAAAGACCAAGACGCTAGTTAATTTGGTAGTTGCCAAAATTAAAGCGGGTCAAGATCCGAATTCAATATTAGTTCTGGCTTATGGTCGCGAGCGAGCTGGTGATCTTCGCGATGAGATCGTTGTACAAAGTGGAATTAGCGCATTCGAGCCAATGGTTCGAACCTTTCACTCACTTGCATTCTCAATTATTAATGAGTCCGTCAAAGAAGATGACCCGAAATATGTTTTGATTTCTGGCGCAGAACAAGATTCCTTTATTCGAACTCTGCTTGCAAATATTCAAAATTCACCAAAGGTGCAATGGCCACAAATTCTAGGACCAGCGCTTGGCACTAAAGGATTTGCGCGCGAGCTTCGCGATTTAATTTTGCGAGCCTCCGAGCGAAATATGGGATACGAAGATTTACTTACTAAGGCAAAAGAATTAAACGAACCTTGGTGGGTTCCGGCTACCGCTTTTTGGAAAGAGTATGACCAGACCCTTGGCCTGCAATACGGAACAGTTAATGACACTGCAAGAAGAATCGACTCAAGTTCGATAATTCCGGCGGCAATTAATCGGTTACGAAAAGACTCGGTATTGGCCGATCGTCTTCGCGCAAGATTCACCACGATCTTGGTTGATGAATTTCAAGAGAGTGATCAATCCCAACGAGATTTGCTAAGTGAAATAAGTGGCGCAGATTTGACGCTCTTTGCTGACCCAGATTCAGCAATCGGAAGATTCCGTGGCGCTGACCCAGAAGGTGCTCTTGAATATAAAGATCGAAAAGAATTTACAGTTTTAAATTTAACAACGGTTTTCAATACCGCTCCATCGGTTACCGATTTAACGCTAGAGATTGCGGGAAAGTTTCGGTCCAATTCGCCAACGCGAAATCGAACTGCTGGTGAATTTAACGATGTGGACCGTGGGATAAATATTGCAAAGCTTGGAAGTAATGGCGATTGCGCAAATTACATCGCACATGCATTTCGTACGGCCCACCTGCGAGATGGTGTTGCTTGGTCACAAATGGCGGTTATTTTGCGCTCACCTGGTTCGGCAGTCTCTGCCCTTCAAAGGGCTTTTGCGCTAAATAACATTCCAATCGAAATTGATGCCTCAGCTTTAGCGCTTGGAGATAACCCAGCGATAAAGCCAATCCTTACCGTTGCCCAAATTGCGCTAGGTGCGATCAAATTAATTCCAAGTAACTTTGAAGTAATCGATGAACTTCTGCGATCCGAATTTGGTGGCGCGGATTCCTTATCCATTCGTCAGATGCGCGTTGATCTTGCCAAGACGCGCGAAGCGGGAGATATCAAAACTTCGACCCAGATGATTCTGGATGTATTGGATGATAATCAAGCTCCGATCAAATGGGATTCAATTAGGCCGCTGCAAAGAATTGCGGAATTAATTGCCGCCGCTAGAAAGTCATTAAAGACAAGTGGTGAAATAACCGATCTACTCTGGTCAATTTGGAATAACGCAAAGAATTATGAGGGTGAGTTAATCGCCAATAATTGGCGAACGCGAGCACTCAAAGGTGGGTCTCGTGGATTTGCAGCAGACCGTGATCTAGATGCAGTAATTCAATTATTTGAATCAGCAAGGCGATTTAGCGAACGGCTACCTGATTCAAAACCAGAATTATTTATCGATCAGATGCTTGGCGAATCAATTCTCTCCGATGCCATTACCGCTCGCGGCCAACGTGATGAAGTTGTTTCGATTATGACGGTGCACTCTGCAAAAGGATCACAATGGGAATTGGTTGCGCTAACCGGACTTCAAGAAGGTGTTTGGCCAAACCTACGCCAACGCGGATCACTACTTGGATCTGAACGGCTAGTTGAATCGATGCGAACCGGTTTAGTTACTCGCAAAGAGATCGAAGCGTCTGCGGCAAGTGCGCTTGTGGAAGATGAGCGACGACTTTTGCATGTTGCAATTTCTAGGGCAAATAGCGGCCTGATTGTCACGGCATTTTCCGAAGAGGACTCGGAGCCTTCGGCTTACTTTGAAGAGATCTACGAATCGGTTATGGGTGTTACTTCAGATGAAGCACCAATTACCGAACTTCCAAGAGCGCTAACAAGTCAGGCATTGGTTTCGCAATTGCGTCGTGAAGTTATCGCAAATGACAATTCCCGCACACTGAAAAAGGAATTTGCCGCGGGACTCTTAAAGTCGCTGGCAGAGGCCGGCATTGAAAGCGCCAATCCAAATAGTTGGCTCGGTGCTTTGCCAATAAGTTCAACCGATCCAGCTTTGCCACCCGATGCAACCGTTTCGGTATCACCAAGTAATCTGCAGAGTTTCTCCGAATGCGGCCTTAAGTGGTTTATTGAAAGAAGTGGTGGAAAAGATGGAGATTCAACCGCTCAATTAGTTGGTACCGCAATCCACGGCTTAGCTGAAATGTTGTTAGAAGAACCAGATCTATCTGTTGATGTGATGATCTCAAGGCTTCGCGAAAATTGGGCGCTAATTGATTCAAATGAAGGCTGGGTAAAGGAATACGAACTTCGCCAGGCACTTGAAAAGATTGAGAAGTTTTACAAGTGGCATACCGATGAGAAGAAGACTCTTCACGCAGTTGAAGCAAAATTTGAAACGAAGATTGGCCGGGCGTTATTGAATGGCTCGGTAGACCGAGTTGAAATTGATGAAGATGGCCGGATCTATATTGTTGATTTAAAGACCGGGGCACCTAGTGTCACCGTAAAACGCGTCAATGAGAACCAACAATTAGCGGGTTATCAACTGGCAGTTTTAGAAGATGCCTTTGATCCAAAGTTACCGAGCACCGATACAAGTGGCGCGGTCTTAGTTTTCTTAGGGGATAAGGAATCAAATTCGGCTAAGGAGAGAATTCAAAGCCCGATCAACCACGAGGAGATAAAGAATTTAGTAATCGAAAGTGCTGAAAAAATGTCAGCCGCAGAATTTACCGCGACAATAAATTCTCGTTGCCGCACTTGCGCAGTCAAGTCATCATGTCCCGCCCAACCACAAGGCAGGTCGGTGATCGAAGAATGATTACATTTACCGGTAAGCCAAAATATTCGGCAAAAGAAATCGCCACAGCTCTTCGCGCAGCTGGGGCAAAGGTTCACGACCCGACCGATGAACAAGCCGCAATCATTGAATCGCTTCACTTTGGCCCAACAGTTGTTATTGCAGGTGCGGGATCTGGAAAGACCGAAACGATGTCGGCCCGCGTTTTATGGTTGGTTGCGAATGGAATCGTTAAACCCGAAGAGATTCTTGGTTTAACTTTTACTCGTAAGGCCGCTGGCGAATTGGCTTCACGTATTCGCATGCGCCTTCGTCAATTGCGCGCCGCTGGATTCTTGCCAAATGATCCTGATACCGGACAGAGCGTTGATATTTCAGTAACCGTTTCTACCTACCATTCCTACGCGGGGCGAGTACTCGGCGAGCACGGAATTCGAATGGGAATCGATAGCGATATCGAGCCGATCGGTGAAGCAGCTGCCTGGCAATTAGCAAATAACATCGTTAATAATTTTGAGTCGACCGAGACCCAGATTTCTAGCAGCGCTAAGACCATCGTTGAGAAAGTTATGGATCTATCGGCGGCACTTGGCGAACATGGAAAGAGCACTTCGGATATTCGCGAATATACCGAGGGCGTACTTGCAAAATTTTCGACTATTTCAAATACTCGAACAAATAAAGATACGCTTGAATTCCAAAGCGGCTTAAAAGAACGGCTTGCAATTTTGCCGATGGTTGAGGAATACGATCTCTATAGACGCAGCCGCGGCGCGCTAACGTTTAATGATCAAATGAGTTATGCCGCCGATCTAGTTAGCGGCAAATTTTCTTCAACTCTTTCAAGTGAAGATCAAACTCAATTGGCAAATGAAATTTGTGAGCTTGAACGTGGTAAGTACAAGGTAGTTATCTTGGATGAATACCAAGATACTTCTTACAGCCAAGTTCGATTCCTATCCTCGCTCTTTGGCAAAGGCCATTGTGTAACAGCGGTTGGCGACCCAAACCAAGCGATCTATGGCTGGCGCTCGGCAAGCTCTGAAACTCTTTCGACCTTTGGTCGCGCATTCACAAGTGGCTCGGAGGCAACTTGTGAAGATCGCACACTTTTAACTACTTGGCGAAATGATGAAAACATTCTCCAACTTGCAAATAAAACTATTGATCTAATTGCCGAAGTTGGGGCAAAAATTGGTAGCAAAGTTACTGATGTCTCTAGATTGAAATTAAGTCCAAAGGCGAGGACCGGTGAAGTTGCGGTTGGTCAATATGAATCCTTTGCCCAAGAAGCCAATGCGATTGCCGAATATTTCAGCAAGGCTTGGTTTGTTGTTGATCGTGATTCAATTCCAGAGGAAGATCTTGAAACTTTCGCGGTTCTTGTTAGAAGTCGTAAATACATTCCAGAGATTGAACAAGCACTTCGAAGCGCCGGACTTCCAGTAGACATCGTCGGCCTCGGTGGATTGATTCATATTCCAGAAGTTGCCGATATTTTGGCTTTGGTTAGAACGCTTACCTTCCCGGATGCAGGAAGTTCCTTAATGCGGTTATTGACTGGTCCAAGGCTTGCCCTTGGACCCCGCGATCTTGCCGCGCTTGGAAAATACGCGAGATCACTTGTTCAAGATAGCGCGCAATCAAAATCAAAGACTTTGGTAGATCTTCTTGAAAAGGGAAGTCAATCGGCGATGGAAGCCGAAGACTTTGCAATCGGTAGCGCGATTGAAGCGCTAGAAGTATTAGATAAGGCCGATAAGTCGAGCTTCTCACCCGAAGGTTATGCGCGACTATCAAAATTTGCGAAGGAGCTAACGGCGCTTCGTCGCCAGATGACTGGATCAATTACTGATGTCTTAATTGAGGCCGAGCGCTTTTTAAATCTTGATACCGAAGTATTAGTTAGAGATGGATGGCAACAAGGTCGAAAGCACCTCGATAAATTCCTAGATGAAGCGGCCAAGTTCCAACGAAATGGCGGAACCATTACAACCTTCTTGGATTGGTTAAAAATTGCCGATTCTGAGGAAGGCGGTCTAAAGCCAACAAGCGTTGAAGCAAATAAGCGGGCAGTACAAATTCTTACGGTCCATGCCGCAAAAGGATCAGAATGGAATTATGTTGCGGTGCCTGGCTTAGTTCAAAAAAATTTCCCATCATCTGCAAAGGCGAGTGATCATTGGATAAAGAACATAGGTTCGCTACCGATCGCACTTCGTGGAGATCGCGATCAACTTCAGGATTTTGTTTTCCCAACCCCGGCGCCGGCATATGCGGATGTAAAGAAGGCGCTAGATGCAGCAAATGAATATTGGTCAGATCGAAGGCTTCAAGAAGAGATGCGGCTGGCGTATGTAGCCTTTACTCGCGCAAAGACTAATTTAATTTGCACGATGTCTTGGTTTGGTGAGGGCATCGAGCCACTTGAACCAAGCTCGCTTTATAACTTGGTAGAAGATTTAGTTTCATCCCAAAATGTAACCGCGGTGCTTTCAAAGTTGCCAAAACCTGACGGGGATAATCCTTTAGTTGAAAATCCACGTACCGCTTCCTGGCCACGAACTTCAGATCGGGCAAAGGTAATTGCTGCGAGTGCCGAATTTGTTAAAGCTGCCGAAGTGCTCGATTTAGCCCGCAAAGATTTCACTGAAATTGAGGCATCGTACGTGAGTGATGCAAATTCGCTGATCAATGAATTATCAGAGCGAAGTAAAGAGCTAACTGTTTTCCTACCAAGTCGGATTTCGGTATCAACCATGATCAACTTGGCAAAGAATCCAGAGGAACTTGCCTTAAATATTAGAAGACCAATGCCGAATCACATTGATAAATATGCCCGCCGGGGTACCGCTTTCCACTTGTGGGTTGAGAAACAATTTGTGGATCCACAAATCTTTGATGAAGATATTTTCGATACCGGAAATGAAGACCTGGATGACTTGCCGCTTAAGGAATTGCAAGAAAAATGGCGGGCAAGTTCGTGGAGTTCAAAGGTTCCAGTAGGTGTTGAAGTTCCATTTGAAACCGTTATTGGATCAACACTAATTCGAGGTCGAATCGATGCGGTATATAAGGATGGCGATAAGTACGAAGTCGTTGACTGGAAGACTGGTAAGGCTAAGAGTGGTGATGATTTAGAGGTCGCCGCCATTCAACTTGCGATGTATCGCTTGGCTTATTCAAAGTTATTTAATATTCCACTTACCCAGATCAGTGCGGCTTTTCACTACGTTGGAAGCAACGAGACGGTTCGTCCGGCCGATCTATTTAGTGAAGATCAGTTAATTTCAATTGTCACTGGTAAGTGATCGCTGAAGGCGCTTCTTATTGGCGCGATTGCTTCTGAATTAATATCAGAATTAGTCAAGATGTAGTCAAATGAAATCTTGGGATCCCATGATGGGTAAGTTTTGTGCGGCGATAGAGAGCGCCACTTTGAAAATTTAACGGGTAAGTCAAAGGGAAGATTTAAATCTCCAATGAGTAAATGCTTGCCGGGAAGTTTTGCCAGCCAACGTTTCGTTCGCCAAAGTTGGAATAGATTTACAAATGGCACAAATGAGAGATGAGTAACGGCCACGGTATAACCATTTTCAAGTTCGGCTGCGATCGCCATCCGCGGTTCATCCTTAACGTAGATAAGCCGCATTCCTTTTTCAGATCCAACCGCGAGTGGCAAACCAATAATCGATCTACCAAGGTGAATTTGATGCCAGGTCTTTACTGGAATCTTGGAAATTAAACCGATGCCATAGGAACTCTCGAAGTGAGTTGAAATATTAGAGTCATTTGTAATTAAGGATGGTTCATCCTTTTTTAATTTGCGCCATCTGACGCCTGGGGTTCCGATAACGCATCTGCCATATCCCCAAAAATTTGCATCTAATGCTTTTGCAATCTCTTTAACTTGCGATAGTTCACCGGACCTTGCTTGATTTTCATCGATCTCTTGCAAGCCAATAACATCACCATTTATTAAGGAAGCCATCTCGCGAAGGTCTTGCTTGGCATCGGCCCCATTGCGCAATTCCAACCGCTGACCATGCAGTAAATTCCAAGAAATTAGCCTCACTTATTAAGAGTAGCGGTGGGCTAGTAGGGTCGCCCTGTGAATACCGGATCAGCCAAAACGCGCCTAGAACTGCCGTTGGCCCGGGCTGCGGTAGATCGGGCTGGCGAACTTCGACTCGATGCCACCGATCTAGATCGCCGTTTTGAAAGTGGTCGGATTCTTCATTTTGCTTCAAATAAATTTCTAGTTGGCCCTGATGAAGAGCTAACTTTCTTATCAGCAAAAGAAATTGATGAAATTAAGTTAAGTAATAGATTTACAAGCGGTGAAAAACTCTTTCTTGGGATTGTTAAAGAAGGAACCGGCTCTAGCACTAAAGAAATTTCCTACTTTGCCTGGTGTAGCGATGCTATTGATTTAGATAGCCACGAAGCCGATGTTAACTATCAAACCCTTCGCAGCATCGGGGACCACTTAAGTGATTTAGAAATGGGACTAGCAGTGCATTCCCAAGCACTTGGCAATTGGCACCACACTCATCTGCATTGTCCAAAGTGTGGTTCAACTACTACTGCTGGAAATGGTGGAACCCTTCGCCGGTGCGATGGCGATGGTAGTGAGCTATATCCGCGAACCGATCCGGCAATAATTGTTTTGGTGAAGGATAAGGATGATCGGGTACTTCTAGGTCGCCAAAAAGTTTGGCCAGAACATCGCTTCTCATGTTTTGCCGGGTTTGTTGAACCTGGTGAATCTTTCGAACATTGTGTCGCGCGCGAAGTTGGCGAAGAGTCCGGCGTGAATGTCTCGGATATCTTCTACCTCGGTTCACAACCTTGGCCATTTCCTGCCAGCATCATGATTGCCTTTCAAGCGGTAACCGATAATCCAGATTCAGCTAGACCCGATGGTGAAGAGATTGAACAAGTTCGTTGGTTTACTCGTGCATCGATGAAAGAGGCGGTAGCGGCAAAGACTTTATTGTTGCCACCACCGATGAGTGTGGCTCGAAAGATGATCGAAGCTTGGTTTGTTGATGATAAGAATTTCACTGCCGCAGATTTAAATACCGTTGAAAGTTGGCGTCCTTAAGTGAATTTAAAAGTCCCTTCTAACTTGGGACCAGCCATGGGAATGGATGAAATTCTCGCCGGTCTTGATCCAGAACAACGCGAAGCAGTAACTGCAATTCGCGGACCCGTTTGCGTGATTGCTGGTGCTGGAACTGGAAAGACTCGTGTGATCACCCATCGAATTGCCTATGCAATTGCGGCTGGAGTAACCGATCCAAGTCGAACCTTGGCACTTACCTTTACCGCGCGAGCAGCCGGTGAAATGAGAGCAAGGCTTCGCACACTCGGTGTTCCAAATGCATCTGCGCGAACATTTCACTCCGCAGCTCTAAAGCAATTGATGTATTTCTGGCCATATTCCTTTGGTGGTTCATTTCCGCAATTACTAACGATGAAATCGGGTGCGATTGCCGAGGCGCTAACTCGAACCGATTCCACCTTGGCACCACAAACATCAACGCTTCGCGAAATCGCAAGTGAAATTGAATGGGCGAAAGTTTTGGAAGTTGCACCAGATCAATATGTTGAATCGGCTCTTGGCGCGGGAAGGCAACTACGAATTTCAAATAATCGCCCCAACAAAGAAAATTTGGAGGAAGTTTCTAAGGTTTACCAAGCTTATGAAACTTTAAAGCAACAAGAGCGAGCAATCGATTTTGAAGATGTGCTTTTGTTAACGGTTGGTATGTTGGAAGAAGACCGTGGTGTGCGCGAACGTATTCGTGATCAATATAGATATTTCACTGTCGATGAGTACCAAGATGTATCTCCACTTCAACAAAGATTGCTCAACTTGTGGCTTGGTAATCGCGATGATTTATGTGTCGTTGGCGATGCTGCGCAAACTATCTATTCATTTGCCGGTGCGACATCTGGTTTTCTAACCTCTTTCACAAAGCGCTATCCAAACGCCCAAGTTATTCGCCTCTCCCGTGGTTACCGATCGACTCCGGAAATCATTGGTACCGCAAATGCCATTTTGCGACAGGGCGGAATGATCGGTGAACATGGCCACGAATTAGCCTCAATGAACGAGCATGGCGCAAAGCCAGAGATAAAGGGCTATGAGAACGCGGTAAGTGAAGCCAAGGAAGTTGTAAGCCAGATTAAGAAATTGCGAAGCGAACTCGGAAGTGAAGTAGAGATTGCCGTTCTTACTAGAACAAATAATCAACTTGATCATTTTGAACGAGAATTGGCTAGCGCTGGAATTCAATCGCAATTAAAGAGTTCGGAAAGATTCTTTGAACGAGTAGATGTGCGTGATGCCATGCGAGTAATTCGAAGCGCCTCTGTTTTGCCACCAGAAGGCGGGGATTGGTATCAAGATTTAATCGCGGTTCTGCGCCCATTTGGTGAAACCGATTATGTTCATGCATTTTTACGACTGGCTAAAACGATGCAAGAAGATGGTGCCAAGAATATGCGCGCACTTCTTCGCGAACTTGAGGATCGAGCAGAACAGAACAATCCACCGACGTTGCCTGGTGTTGTCCTAGCGACTTTGCACGCTGCAAAAGGACTCGAATGGGATCAAGTATTTCTAGCTGGTGTAAACGATGGAATCCTGCCTATGGGCACCGATATCGATGAGGAACGTAGGCTCTTCTATGTCGGCCTAACTCGTGCCAAAGCCCGACTGCATATTTCATATACGGGGGAGCCAAGCCCCTTTCTGCGGGGAATCCTTTAACCAAGAATAATTCACTTGCGCGATCGATGTGGCGTGGGTTACCCTTTGCAACATGTCACAAGTAATTAACTTGATCAGCGTTCGTAGCTCTGCTGCTGCGCTTAACTGGCATGCCACAACATCAACACCTAAGCATCATGCATTTTCTGCGGATTCTGCCTATAAGAATTTTGCAGCATATGCCGGATGCGGATCCTGGAGCTCTATCGGATAACCCGAATAGTCAGCCCCAGGGCCGCAAATCCTTCAAAAGGATTAGTGGCCCTTTTTTATTACCTAAATAACCAACTAACCAACTAACCAAACTAACCGAGAAAGAGATAAGTCAGGCGAGAGCCAGACAGGAAAAAATGGAGGTGAGAACGATGACCGTTCTCTTCAGCGAACTACTGGTACCAGGGTGGGCCGAAGGCCCAGATGCAATGATCGGCATTAAGGAAGTTTCCGATGCCACATTTAATCTCCCATGCCATACAACCGACCCCGAAGTTTTCTTCGCCGAGTCGAAGGCTGAAATCTCCTATGCCAAGGCTCTTTGCGGTGAATGCCCACTAAAGGCGAAGTGTTTAGAAGGTGCGCTTTCTAGACAAGAACCTCTAGGTGTCTGGGGCGGGGAACTCTTTGATAACGGCCGCGTTATTTCAGAGAAGCGAACACCAGGTCGACCACGCCTTAACTCTAGGGTCGATGAGGTGCTAGCTAGTTAATTAGGCATTTAAATTAGGCAATAAATTAAGACAATTAATTAATTGTGATGCAACCGCACTCCGGATTTGGTTTCCAATATTCAAACTCCGGAGTTAGCGGTTTTAATAAATCGATGTTGACGCTAGCTCCAAGCAAGGAAGATTGCTGATTGATTGCAAATTCACAAATCTGAAGTACGACTATCCCGGCGATGGCACTGACGGCGCTGGCGGAGATTTCCAGCGGCCTGGCAATTGAATTTAGAATTTCTAGATTTTGGTATCGCGGATTGGTTGAAGATCGCCATAGTTCCAAACAGCGTAAGCAGGGCGTAGTCCCGGGCTTTACAAAGGGGCCGATCTGAAATGAAGATTGAATAAGTTGGCCAAGTCCTAAATGCGCCGTTCCCTCGCTCATCCAACGTTGTAGCAGTTGGGATGGAATAACTTCGGTCGAAACCGCCAGGTCCGGATTCAAAGATGTATCGGGAGCGCTACGAAAATTTAATTGGGCCGATCTTTTAAGTTCATCAAAGATATCGGCGCAAAGCGAGCCCAAATCACTATTTCTAAGGCTTAAGCCGCAGATCAAATCAATTGTGACTTGGCGAGAATTTGATCCCGCTTCAATTAATTTACTCTGACTAAATCCCGTTGCTTGTAACAAAGTGAAGAGAGAGATTGCGAGCCGATTCTTTCCATAGATATCAATCTTGAAATTTGCACGATCTTTCACAATATTCATTGAATTAATCGAATTCATTGCGATCTTCGAGTTCACTGAATTAGAAGTTTGCATCTTCCAGGTTTCTTCAGTACCGGAGACTTCATACCAAGCGGCTAAATTGATTTCCGGTTTCACGCGTTGTGCAAAGTTGATTTCATTTTGAGCCGTGAGGCCGGTTTTGGTACCTGGTGAACCTGGTGAACCTGGTGAACCTTGATTTGAATTTTTGTAATTGGTTACCGGGTTATTGACCAGTTCAAGCAAATTAGCGCTGGCCAGAACTGCGATTAGCTCCTCGCAAAGTTGGGTGCTCTCGATTCCGGTTTGCGAGATCAAAACCTCACATATCTGCGCCAGGCTTCGGCGGCCATCGAGCAAGGAGGTAGCCAAAGCTAAGAGTTCGAGCTCTGATGAAGATATTTCAAGACCGCGATGTAAGAGTCCAACATAAATATGGTCTGGGCTTCGAATCAGATTTACCCCGGGCTTTAAGGCTGGGTAGCGATCTGGATTCGTGGCTGGATAGCTGGTTGGGTTAGATCTGGAATCGTCATCGCTTGAATTATTAACTGGCATAGCCGCGCAGTATTTAAGATGCGCATCATTTGCATCTGGCGGGCTTTTGAAATCTGTGGAGTACGCAAAAAAATAACGCCCACCGTAAGTCGGTGAGCGTTATTTGTAAGGCTCTAGATACTTGCGAAAATTAAGCTAGTTTTTATAAAGCTTACGCTTCCTTTATAAAGCTTACGCTTCCTTTATAAAGCTTACGCTTTACCTAGGATGCGGTTAACTTTTGTTCCGCATACTGGGCAGATTCCTTGTGCCATGCGGCGACCAGAATCAGAGACTTTTACGTGTCCTTCGAAGGAACGCTTCTCTTTGCACTTAACGCAGTAGGCCTCACCCTTATATTCCTCAGCCATTATGACCCTCCAATCGCCGCACTCGGAGTTCGGGAACATCCCGATCCTTTGTGCGTATGAGTGCACGATACCCCGATACACGCTCACAAGCGGGGATTTGAGCGTCTAACTGTGCGTAATCTCGTCCAATTCCACCGAATCCTGCCCAAAAGCGGCACTTCCGGCCTCATAGCCCTCTAGAAATGCCTCAGCCCGGGTCTTATCGGGGTGGCGCTGGAGAAGGAGTTCAAAGTCCGGACCATGGCCCGGGATGCGCAAGTGGATCAATTCGTGGAAGATGACATAACCAACGACATAGCTAGGCGCCATTGATAGTCGTTCAGAAATTCTGATGGTGCGATCGACCGTGGTGCAAGATCCCCAGCGCTCGCGCATCTGACGCCAGCTAACCGAGGCCGGACGCTCAGTGAATTCAGGCAAGTATTCGGCGAGAAGCTCGTGGGCGCTAGCCAAAAGGGCCTCATCGCTCTTTCTGGCCTTGCTCTCGCGTTTTAGGACCATCTGGATCATCTCCGGGACGATCTCGAATTCTTGTTTTCGGGTCAGGCGATCTGGAATATGAATCTCAATAAGTCCGTTTTGTCGGAAAGCTTGGATGCTGCGCTTTCGGCGCCCACTTCGGATGACTCGAAACTCGGGAAGTTTGGCCAGCAACTCCTCGCGCTCGCGCTTTTCGGCGGCACGTTCGGAGATCTTTGAAACTTTGGCAGGCATGGGCGGCAAGATATCGGCGAAGATATCTTCTTGAATGAAGTTCTCCACGGAGTCAGCGCTCACTAAAGATTATCCCCACCCACTTATTTGTTATCCCCACCTTGGGGAGACTTATACACAAGGTTATCAACAGAAGGAAAGAATCCATTTAATTTTCGAATCGAGTTCGCGAAACTTTTTTCTAGCAAATCCAAGTTAATCCAAGGCAATCCAAACGAACCCAAGCCGAAGCTTCTTAAAATTTCTAAAACTCTTAAGTGAAACTTTAGAAAATAGAGAATTGGCGAAAATTCTTGGCCAGAAAATCGATAAATTGTTATTAAGTTCAAGAAAGCCGCAGAATTCTTCTTTGCCGGACGCTTATATCTAAATCCCGCCAGAAATCAAATCAAATTAGGCGCGATTTTTATTTGATTATGGCCAGAAATCTCTTTAAGTTTCGACTACGAACTCCTCGGATAACCGTTCATTGTTTGCAAGGGGAAGGCAAACAAAGAATCGTGCGCCCGGGGAGTTCGCTTTTTATAACTAAATTTGCGGGCGGGTAATTGAAAGTTAAATCAAGCCGGAGAGATCATCCGGAACGCTAGTGCTTGATAAGAATTTAGTTACATCAGCCAAATCATTTGCCGTTGGTAGAAGCGCTGGATCTTCCCAACGATGATCGCGTCCGGCTAAATCTAATTCGGCTTCAACATCAAACCAGAATGTTGCACATTCGCGCATCTTTCTAGGTGAAACTTCTAATCCAAGCAACATCGCAAAGAGTTGTTGCGTTGGCGATTTCGTTGCGCGACGGCGACGAAGTGATTCGCTCAGCGCGCCATATGAAGGAAGTCTTCCACCTACTGCTTTTGTAGTTACGTGATCGATCCAACCTTCAATTAGTGCAAGTGCCATTTCAAGTTTATGGAGTGCAGCCTCTTGCGTTGCACTTTGTTCTGGCTTAAATAAACCAGCGTTAATTGCAATAGAAATTGAATCGGGATTGTTCATATCCAATTCGCCACTATCCATGGCACGTTGGGCTTGTTCTTGAATTGAATCAATATCAATTCGAATTCCCTTGCCATATGCAGTTATCGCATCTTGGATGTACTGCGAGAGCCAAGGAGTGTGAGTAAATAAGCGCGATGCTGCCGCTTCCCGAATTGCCAGAAAGATTCGCACTTCATCCATCGGAATCTCAAGACCTTCGGCCCATAGATCAATGTTTTGTGGGATTAAACGCGGTCCGCCGGAGACCAATGGAATTGCAACATCATTTGCACCTGTAAGAGTTGTGGCTAATTGACCGATTGATTGGCCGAGTTGGGTTGCAATTAAGGAACCCATAAAGGCGCGCATGATTGGGGTAATGCTTGCCATCGCTGGCCCATCGGCCATCGGCGATTCATTCAAAATATTTGTTAGTGCGCCAGCCATGCCATCGGCGAGTGGTTCAAGAAGTTTTTGCCAACCAGAAAGTGAGGCATCCATCCAATCGCGCCGTGACCAAGCCACTTGGGCGCTTTGGGAATTTGCCGGAAAGACGGTGGCTTCATCGAGCCAGGTATTGGCAATCGCTAACGCTTCCTTGCACTTGGCTAGATCCTGATCACCAATTGGAAGTTCTGGGCCGGTGGCTAAAAACTTTCGAGCTATTTCGCGAAGGGTCTCGATTGCGATTAGGGGAGCACCTGGGTTATTTGCGGCGGCAAAGAGAGTTTGTGGGTTGAAACCAAAGTTTGCGAATTGGGCAAAGAGTTCTTGGTAGTTAGGTTGGCGATTGTTTTCGGAATTGTCGCCATCATCGTTTCCAGAGAAATCATTTGGGCCAAAGCCGAATGGAGTCATGCCATAGGTAACCACAAAACTCTGAGAAATCTTCCCGAGCGCCCCGGATCTTTGGTTGGGTAATAAATTCGAACAAGCCGTTAAACCCGCAATTCCCAGATGGAATTGTTAGGGTGGGAAGGTGAACCTAGCCCTCAACGCCGCAGCCAAGGCAGCACTAATTTGGTGGCTAATCCCAATTTTCGCAGTTACCGGTGCGATCATCTACGTGATCTGGGTTTCAAAGTTTCAAGATAAATATGAGAATGAAACCAATCGTTCGGTAGATAAGTTTTCCAGTTTCCAGGAGACCTTTAGAAGCTCAAAGCCTGGAAACCCGAATAAGCCAACTTCAGATAATTAAGGAAATCCCGTTTTAAATAAGTTTCGAGGAAAAAACAACTCCTCATCTATTTCAATTTACTTAATAATTCTTTTTCTCCTTATCGCCCTAATTTCGCCAGCTCCCTTTGTACTTGTTTCCCCGGGCCCAGCAAGTGATTTGTTGGCAAATCGAATTACGCTTTCAAATGGCTCAGTAGCTAAGCCCTTCAAAACTTCGGGTTCGCTTTTTTCAACTACGGTCTACGTAAATAGCCCCGGGTCAAAGCCTCGGGGGATTGAAGTGATTCGTGGTCTATTCGATTCGCAGAATTCGGTATTGCCTTGGGAAGTTGTTTATCCCAGCGATGTAAATTCCGCGAAAGAGATAGCCCGCTCGAAAAAAGAGATGGCCGATTCAAAGCAGAACGCGGCAACAGCGGCGTTGTCGTTTTTAAAGCTGGTTCAACCAAATATCAATACAACTTGGAAACCCGAAGATGTAAAGATAAATATGAAGGATGTCAGTGGCCCGAGTGCTGGATTGGCTTTTGCGCTAGCGCTAATTGTGCAATTTGCCGATCCGCAATTAATAAACGATCGCAAGGTTGCAGTTACTGGAACGATTTCGCAATTTGGTGTTGTCGGTGCAATTGGTGGAATCAATCAAAAGATTATTGGCGCCAAGGGCGCTGGGGCTTCAATCTTTATCCTTCCTAAAGATAACTGCCAAGACCTCTCTAGGCTTAAGGATCAAAACCATTCCAGCAATGGCCTAAAGCTGATTGCGGTGGCTAATCTCTCGCAAGCGGTGCATGCTTTAGCGGATTCTCGAATCGCCGACTCCCTCCACTGCTAGGTAGAGTGGGCTCATGAGCTCATTCCAATTTCCAGGTAATCCGTTTAACAATTCAGGAAATGGAAATGGTGGTCGGCCACCTCGTCCTGCTTTTAAGAAGCCAGGACCACTTGCTTACACAGTTTTAACACTCATCGTTCTATCGGTAATTCTTGCGGCATCAAGCGGTTTCTATGCCGATCTCCTTTGGTTTAGATCGGTCAACTTTGTAAGCGTTTGGCGCACAGTGCTTTTAACAAAGGCGGAACTATTTATTGGTTTTGGTTTCTTAACATCCTTGGTTATCACTTCAAATGTTTATATCGCCTATCGAACCCGTCCAATTTATGCACCGGTAAGCGTTGAGGCCGATAATTTAGAACGTTACCGTGGACAATTAGAGCCAATTAAGCGCTGGGCACTTTTAGCAATTGCGATTGTCTTCTTTTACTTTGCGGGAAATTCCGGAATTCGCCTATGGACAACTTGGTTGCAATTTAAGAACTCAACTCCATTTGGCGCAAAGGATCCACAATTTGGTTTAGATATCTCCTTCTTTGCTTTCAAATTACCTTTTTATCAATCGTTGATTAGCTGGGCGATTTCAACATTAGTTTTAACGATCTTGGCATCAACCGCGGTTCATTACCTATACGGTGGAATCTCGCTTCAAGCCAAGGAAGACCGCACAACAGTTTCTGCTCGCGTCCAACTTTCAGTACTTCTTGGAGTGCTTGTATTAGTCAAGGCACTTGCTTATTGGTTTGATCGCTATGCCTTGGCGCTAAAGACTGGTCGTTTAATAACCGGTCTGACCTATACCGATGTAAATGCAGTACTTCCAGCGAAGGCGATACTTTCGGGCATCGCAGTTGTCTGCGCAATTCTGTTCTTTGCAAACATCATCCGCCGCTCTTGGGTTCTTCCAACAGCTGGCGTTGGTTTGCTTGTTGTTTCTTCGCTGATTATTTCTGGAATTTATCCTTCAGCAATTCAACAATTCACCGTTAAGCCTTCGGAATCATCGAAGGAAGCGCCATACATTCAGCGAAACATCAATGCGACAAGAGCAGCTTACGATCTAAGCAATGTAACCGTTAAGGATTACCAGGCGACGATTCAAACCTCGGCCGGTCAATTGAAGAACGATGCCGCGACAATTTCCAATATTCGCTTAATCGACCCAAATGTAGTTCCAGCAACTTTCCGCCAACTACAGCAGATCAAGCCCTATTACACCTTCCCAGATTCATTAGATATGGATCGCTACACAATCAATGGCGTAAAGCGCGATGCCGTTGTTGCAGTTCGCGAATTGAATATCAATGGAAACCCAGTTCGAAATTGGATTAACGATCACTTGGTTTATACCCACGGCTTTGGCTTTGTTGCAGCATATGGAAATACCGTTGATGCCGATGGAAAGCCAGCATTTGCTGTTGGGAATATTCCTCCAACAAATGGCCTGGGAAACTTTGAGCCAAGAATTTACTTTGGCGAGAATGTTCCCGACTATTCAATTATCGGTGGCACAAAAGGTTCAACCGCAACCGAACTTGATTACCCAGATGACAATTCGGCAAATGGTCAAAAGAACTACACCTATACCGGCAAGGGCGGCGTTCCAATGGGATCGCTATTCTCAAGATTGTTATTCGCGGTTAAATACAAAGAACAACGAATCTTGCTTTCAAGCTTGATCAACAAGGATTCGAAGATTCTCTTCAATCGAAATCCTTCAGAGCGCGTGCAAAAGGTTGCCCCGTGGTTAACCCTTGATGGAAATCAATATCCAGCAATCGTTAACGGTCGCGTGATGTGGATTATTGATGGCTACACAACCAGCGCCGGCTATCCATATGCAAAGCACACAAACTTGGCAGATGCCACAACAAATTCAGTAACGACAAGTTCGGCCTCGGTTGCTTCACTTGCAAGCAAAGATGTGAATTACATTCGCAACTCGGTCAAGGCAACAGTAGATGCCTATGACGGAACAGTGACTTTGTATGCGTGGGATGCCAAGGATCCAGTGCTTCAAACATGGAGCAAATCATTCCCAGGTACCTTGCAACCAAAGAGCGCCATGCCAGCTGCGTTGCTCGACCACATTCGTTATCCAGAAGATTTATTTAGCGTTCAACGCGATGTACTAAGTACCTATCACGTCGAAACCGCAAACGCTTTCTATGGCGGCCAAGATTTCTGGCGCGTGCCTACCGATCCATCTTCACTTGGTGGTAACTCAGGAGTCCAACCTCCTTATTACATGACCATGCAGACCCAAGGTTCGAACAAGTCAACCTTCGAATTGACGACATCTTTTGTGCCACGTGGAAATCGCCAGAACTTAACGGCTTTTGCTTCGGTCAATTCCGATAACGGTCCGGATTACGGAAAGATCACCGTTTTGCAATTGCCACGTTCGACAAATATTTCTGGTCCATCCCAAGTGGCCTCAAACTTCGAAGCAAATCCAACAGTTGCGCAGGCACTTTCATTGCTTCGTCAAGGTGGGTCTGATGTCGTACTTGGAAACTTGTTAACACTTCCAGTTGGAAGTGGTTTGCTATACGTGCAACCAGTTTATGTTCGTGCAACATCGAACTCATCGTCCTATCCACTACTTCAAAAAGTTCTGGTTTCATTCGGCGATCAAATTGGCTTCGATAGTTCGCTAAAGGGTGCACTTGATCAAGTCTTTGGTGGTAACTCTGGAACGATTTTGAATAACACCGGAACAACTATTTCTAATTCAACTGGAAGTAGTACTTCTGGAACGATGAGTTCTTCGCTTCGCGCCGCACTTGCTAGTGCACAACAAGCACTTGCAGATTCGCAAGCCGCACTAAAGCGCGGAGATTTCACCGCATATGGTCAGGCACAAGATCGCTTGAAGTCTGCAATTTCTGCTGCGATTGCCGCACAGAAATAAACAGTAGTAATTACCTTCAAGAAATCTCCGGTTTGGGTTATTTCCGGCAATCCAATAGGATTGCGGTTACCGACGCGGGGTGGAGCAGCTCGGTAGCTCGCTGGGCTCATAACCCAGAGGTCATAGGTTCAAATCCTGTCCCCGCTACTAGATTGAAATAGCCGTAGGCCACGATGAAGTGGCTTCGGTTTTGCTAAAAGATGGGCCGATAACAAGTGATGAATTTGCAGACCGTTTATGACGCATCTGCAGATCGCTTAATTGAACTCGCGGCAAAAAATACCTTCATCGCAATTACTGCCAGATTCGCAACAGACCAAGATGCAAATATTGTCCTAACCGGTGGTCGTACTGGTGCCAAGATCGCAGCTGCGCTAGCTACTGAGATAAGTGATGCGGCAACAAATTTCCCAGAACAATTTATCAAGCGACGGATTCACATCTGGTTTAGCGATGAACGCTTTGTTTCCGCAAATAATCCGGATCGAACTGATTTAGCGATCCTTCCAGAATTAGAGAAATGCAAAGATCAATTGGTTATCCATCGTGTGGCTAGTGCAAGCGATGATTCAAATCCAGAAAAAATAAAGCCAGAATTAATTGCTGCGGCCCAAAGTTATGACCAAGAATTAGCAAAGTCATTGATTGGCAGCGGCTTTGATTCAGTGATCTTGAGTCTGGGTGAAGATGGCCACGTAGCATCATCATTTCCGGGCCAAGATGAAGTCTTAAATTCAAAAGGATTTGCCGCGCCAGTTAGCGCTTCGCCAAAGCCACCACCAAATCGAGTGACCTTAACTTTGCATGCGCTCTCAAATTCAGCACAGATCTTTGTATTTGGCGTCGGTGCTGGAAAATTGGAACCAGTTAAAGCGGTCCAAGCAGAAGATGCGCGGGCGGTTGTTACAAAATTAAGGCAGAATTCCACCCGAGGCCACATGTTCTTATTGACCGATCAGAAAGATAAATAATGAGCAATCAATCGCAGCCACTGCAATTCACAATGATCGGCCTTGGCCGGATGGGTGCAAATATCGCCCGTCGTATCAAGTCAAAGATCGATGCGCCAATGAACATCTCGGTATTCGATGTTAGCGCAGATGCCGTTAAGACCATGGCTACTGAAGGTTTCACCGGACTCTCATCACTCTCTGATTTGGCAAAGCAGAACAATGATGCAAACCCACAGGTTGTTTGGGTAATGGTTCCAGCCGAAGTCACTGCAAAAACAATTCGAGATGTTGCCGAGCATTTAACACCTGGTTCAACAATTATTGATGGTGGAAATACTTTCTATCGCGATGACATTGCAAATGCCGATTGGTTAAAGACCAAGGGAATTAATTTTGTAGATGTCGGAACATCAGGCGGCGTCTATGGTCTTGATCGTGGTTATAGCCTGATGATTGGTGGCGAGAAGAACGTAGTTGATCGCTTAACTCCAATCTTTCGCGCACTTGCTCCCGGAGTAAATGCTGCAGAGCGAACACCTGGTAATACCGGTGCGATTACAACTGCCGAAGAAGGATTCTTGCATTGCGGACCTGTTGGCTCTGGTCACTTCGTAAAGATGGTTCACAATGGAATTGAGTACGGTGCAATGGCCGCCTACGCCGAAGGCTTAAACCTTTTGGATGCCGTTCGAAATGGCGTAAAGCACCCAACATCTGTCGGTGGCCATGATGAAACTAAATACGATCTTGATCTTGCAGAAGTTACTGAAGTTTGGCGACGTGGTTCAGTCGTTGCATCTTGGCTCCTTGATTTAACTGCTGAGGCGTATAACGAAGATCCAAAGCTTGCTAGCTACACCGGTGCGGTTGCGGATTCTGGCGAAGGTCGTTGGACCGTTGCGACGGCAATTGATGCGGGTACTCCGGCAAATGTTTTAGCTGCTTCGCTATTTAGCCGCTTTGCCTCTCGCGGAAATGATATTTATGCAAACAAAGTTCTATCAGCAATGCGCAAGAAATTCGGCGGACACCGTGAGGCAAATACCAAATGACAACTAAACCACTTAAAGGTAAGACTCCGACCCCTTGTGACGCGCTTGTTCTATTTGGTGCAACAGGTGACTTGGCCAAGAAGAAGCTCTTCCCGGCTTTGTACAACATGTCACTTCACAATGCGTTGAATGCCGATGTTATTGGTGTTGCTTCTACTCGTTGGGATAACGACCAATTTCGTTCAAATGCTTTTGAGGCAATTCGCGAGCGAGTTCCTAATGTTGATGAAAAGGTTATTGCAGATTTAAATACCAAGCTATCGCTGGTTGTCGGAAATTACGAAGACCCACAGGTTTACAAGGATCTAGCGGCAAAACTTGAAGGCAAGAAGAAGCCCGTCATTTATTTGGCAATCCCACCAGCGCTTTTTGAACAAGTGACTCAAGGGTTGGCCTCTGTTGGTATTACAAATACGGCGCGCTTGGTTGTTGAAAAGCCATTTGGTCGCGATTTGGCCTCAGCCCAGAAGCTGCAAGATTCGATCGAAGCTGTTCTTCCAGAAGTTCGCATCTACCGTATCGATCACTACCTCGGCAAAGAATCGGTTGAAGATATTTTGATCTTCCGTTTTGCCAACTCGATTTGGGAACCACTTTGGAATCACCGATATATAAATAGTGTTCAAATAACTATGGCCGAAGATTTTGGAATTGAAGGCCGTGGTGCTTTCTACGATGGCGTTGGTGCTTTCCGAGATGTTCTGCAAAATCACTTGCTACAAGTACTTGCTTTGATTGCCATGGAGCCACCTTCAGATCTAACTTCTGAAGTTATGGAAGACGAGAAGTTAAAGGTCTTTCGTGCCATCGATGCGCTAAAGCCAGAAGAAGTTGTTCGCGGTCAATATGTTGGTTACTTAGATGAAAAGGGTGTTGCTGAAAATTCAACGACCGAAACCTTTGCCGCCGCAGTTGTTCACGTTGATAGCTGGCGTTGGGCAGGAGTCCCGTTCTATTTGCGCACTGGAAAAAATCTAAAGGAAACTATTCTTGAAGTAATTATTGAATTCAAGCACCCACCAAGAATGCTATTTGCCGCAAGTCAAAGCCTTTCACCAAACGTTTTGCGCTTTAGATTAGGCAAGCAAGATGGCGTGGATATTGAACTTATGGCAAAGGCGCCTGGCGATAAATTGGCAACAATTCCAGTTCAATTAAATGTTGAATTCAGCGCTGCACTTGGTGAACGTCAAGAAGCCTATGAACGTTTGCTTCGCGCAGCTATGGCTGGCGATCACATGCGCTTCACGCGAATCGATTCAGTTCTCGAAACCTGGCGAATTCTTGAGGGAGTTATTAATAACGAGACCCCGGTTTATCCATACTTCAAGGGAACTTGGGGACCGGAAAAGGTTGATGAGTTAATTCCACAAGGTTGGATCGAACTCTAAGTTATTGATTTACCTTAGTTAGTCCTTGATGACTTCTTGAAGTTTATGGCTAATTTCAAAGACGCCATAAGCCAGGCCATCGATTCCTAGAATGTAGATACTCTTTCCATTTGCATGGCCGCTTTCAACAATTTCACTAATTGAATCTGGGAATTTAGCCGTTGCTCGAACCATTGCAAGAGTTGGGCCAAGGAGTGCATTTCTAACTACGCCGTTAACAATTACCTTCGCCGCAATGCCATTGATTGGGGATTGATTCCACTGGGTATAGGCGATGGGAACTACGCCAGCGCTCTCTAAATCTTTAGCAATTGCGAGCATTGCCTTGTGTTGATCGGATGGGTTTTCGAAAACCTTCGTTAAATGCTCTCGAAGCCCAACAATAAGCGTCAGCGTCAAGGAATTTAATTGAGCCTCTTGAATCTCAGACTCATCGCCGACCTTGTATGGAGCCGTAACTAATAACTTTCGATCAACCGTAAATACTTCCTCAAACTCAGGAATAACCGGAACGACGTCCTTCTTGCCACCTTTGCGAACTTTTTTTACGAGTAAAACTATTAAGAGAATTAAAAGTAAGAGCACGCCAGATGCCGCACCGATATAAATGGGCTTATGCAAATAAGAATTGAGTGATTCGGGTAGCTTTAAATGCAATTATTTTCCAAACACTTCATTTAGGAATGCGTCATGGAGAAGGCCATTACTTGAAACAGCGCTACCGCCGTGAACTCCGGCTTTGCCTGATGTATTAGTGAATCTTCCACCTGCTTCGCGGACAATAATTTCCAAGGCCGCCATATCCCAAAGCGCTAATTGTGGTTCAACCGAGATATCAACCGCACCTTCGGCAACCAACATGTGGGACCAAAAATCTCCTATCCCGCGGGTACGCCAGATTTTTTCTTGTAGGCCGATAAATTTTTCCTTCGAATTTCCCCAACCAATCAAATCTGAATAAGAGATTGAAGCATCAGCCAATTTTGAAACTTTTGAAACGGAAATTTTCTTGGTAACGCTTCCACTCTTAAGATCGTGGGTTACATATGCACCGCAACCGGTAGTCGCATGCCACCTACGTGAAAGCGCTGGTGCACTAACGACTCCGACAATTACTTCACCTTTCGAATCGCAAAGTCCAATCAAGGTTGCCCAAGTGGGAACTCCGCGGAGAAAATTCTTGGTGCCATCAATTGGGTCGATAACCCAATAACGCTTTCCATCAGGAAGATTCTCGAGATCTAAGGAATCTGGTCGGCCAAATTCTTCGCCAACAATTAGATCGGCGCTTCTTGCGCTAGCTAATTCATTACGGATCGCATTTTCAATGGCCTTATCGGCATCGGTAACTGGCGAGAGATCTGGTTTGGTTTCAACTACCAAATCATTTGCTTGGTAGCGCTTTAATGAAATTGCATCTGCAAGGTCGGCTAACTTCAGAGCAAGTTCTAAATCTTGCGCAAGTGTGAAGGTATTTTCTTGGTCGGCCACTCCGGAATTCTAGTTTATTTGGAGTTGGTCGCGCGGTTAGAACTTCGTATGGCTTCGCGCAATAAACCACGGAGATTTTCTAGTCGGGATTTGCTCTTGGCATCTAGTTCCCATGAATTAAGGGCGCAATTCTCTTCATTATGCGAACAATTCTTTGGGCAATGTTCGATCGCTTCGGTGAATTCACCAAATGCGGCAATTACTCGGTTGCTATCAACATGTGCCACACCAAATGAGCGAACGCCCGGGGTATCGATAATCCAGCCTGTTTCATTCTCGCCTGGGACCGGATTAAGTTTTAGAGCCAAGGCAGATGATGAAGTGTGGCGGCCGCGGCCGGTAACTTCATTAACAATTCCAGTTGCGCGATCAGCGGTATCGACCAGAGCATTTACCAAAGTTGATTTTCCAACTCCAGAGTGGCCAAGCAAAACGGTTCGCTTATTTGAAAGCGCAAGGCGAATATCAGCAAGGTCGGCGCCTTTCTGGGTTCGATAAATTTCTAAATCTAATTCAACATAGTTAGCTAGGAATTCCGTTGGATCAGCCAAATCGCATTTAGTGATGATCAGAATTGGTTTAATGCCTTGATCAAAGGCAACAACAAGTGCGCGATCAATAAAGCCATGACGCGGTTCTGGATTTGCCGCCGCTAAGACAATTCCCATTTGATCGACATTGGAGACGATCATTCTTTCTAGATCTGCAGCATCATCGACAGTTCTAGTTAAAGCATTTTTTCGAGGTGCGACGGTAACAATTCTGGCAAGAGATCCTTCGCTGCCGGTTAAATCTCCAACAACTCCAACGGTATCGCCAACTACAACCGATTTTTTCCCGAGTTCGCGGGCTTTCATAGCGGTGACTAACTTGGTTGGATCCTCATTAATTAGAACGGTAGTGCGACCGCGATCAACGGCAATAACAAGTGCCTGTTCGGCATTTGTGTAATCAGGACGATCTTTGGTGCGGGGGCGACTTGATCTTGCTGGGCGAGAACGAACATCGCTCTCGTCATACTCGCGCTTACTTACCAAGGGATTGTTTCCCCATCATTAGTTTTGACCAAGCATCGCATGCCAAGCTCCGGGGAAATCCGGAAGTGTTTTCTGGGTTGTTGCAATGTTTTCAACTGAAATTCCATTTACCGAAAGGCCAATTATTGCGCCGGCAGTAGCTAGGCGATGATCTTCATAGGAATGGAAGATTCCGGAATGTAGCGGCGAAGGTGAGATATGAAGTGCGCTCTCTTCTTCATCAACATCGGCGCCAAGGGAATTTAATTCGGTTGCAAGAGCGGATAGGCGATCTGTTTCATGTAAACGCAAATGAGCAATACCGCGAAGTGATGAAGGCGTATTTGCCAGAGCTGCAACCGCAGCGATCGATGGTGTTAATTCGCCAACATCATGGAGATCAATATCGATGCCATTAATTGAGCCAGTTCCAGAAATCGCAAGATAATTGCCCTGGAATTCAACCTTGGCACCCATGTTGGTGAAGATCTTTCGAAGTTGATCACCAGGTTGGGTGGTCTGTTTTGGCCAATCAGTAATCCGAACGGTGCCGCCACAGATCATGGCCGCAGCCATAAAAGGAGCAGCATTTGAAAGGTCCGGTTCAATAACTAAATCAAGACCCGTTAGTTCGCCAGGTAAAACGCGCCATTGATGAATTCCGGATGTTGGATCACTCACTTCAACGGTGGCACCAAATTGGCGCAGCATTGCAACGGTCATTTCGATATGCGGCATTGATGGCAAGGAAGTTCCGATGTGCTTTACGGTAATTCCGTTTTCGGTCGCGGGACCTATTAAGAGAAGTGCCGAAATAAATTGACTTGATGCAGAGGCATCGATTTCAAGAACTCCGCCTTTAATTGCGCCATTTCCATTAATTGTTAACGGAAGTGAATAACGAGCACCATGATCGATCGTGATTCCAAGATCTTCGAGTGCGGAAATTACTGGCCCTAGTGGTCGTTCGTGGCTTCGCGGATCGCCATCGAAATGGATTAAACCGTTTGCAAGTGCGGCAACTGGTGGCAAGAAGCGCATAACGGTTCCGGCATTACCTACATCGATACTTGCCGGTCCAAAGAATTTGCCCGGATTAATTTCCAGATCGCCATTTGGCAATTGATTAATCCCGCAACCAATTGCTTTTAAGCCCGCGATCATCAGCGCAGAGTCGCGAGAATGAAGTGGCTTTCGAAGCAAAGATGGGGTTTTAGCTAGCGCAGCAAGAATAAGCGCGCGATTGGTAACCGATTTAGATCCGGGGATAGTGACCGTGGCATTTACTGGCGCATCACGAAAAGGCGCCGGCCACAGATCTTCGGTATTACTCACAGGCCTAGCCTACCTGCAGTGGAGTAGTTAACGGATATCGTTTGAACTATGTGCGGCCGGTATGCCTTATCCAAACTTCCAAGTGAATTAATTGAGGAGTTTGAAATAACTGCTGGCCATGTTGGGTCGGTTCTGCCGGCCGATTGGAATATCGCGCCAACTCGCGAGATCTACATAATTCGCGACAATCAAGAGTTCAAGCGCGAATTAGTAAATGTCTCATGGGGATTAATTGCGCCATGGAGTAAAGATCAAGTTGAAGCGGTTCGCTCGCAATCCCAAGCGATAAATGCGCGAACCGAAACGGTTCATGAAAAGCCAACATTCAGATCTGCTTTTAGATCAAGGCGATGTTTAATTCCGGCAACAGGTTATTACGAATGGGCAACCGAACTTGGGAAATATGAAACGAAGCAACCGTTCTATATTCATTCGCAAGATTCGAAATCTACTCTAGCTTTCGCTGGGATTTATGATCGTTGGGTAAATGCAAATGGTGAAATATTTGAAAGCGCGGCAATCATCACAAGAGAAGCTGTTGATTTCTTAGCGACAATTCACCATCGAATGCCAACATTCTTGCCAAGAGATCGATGGGACTCTTGGCTTGATCCCCGGATTAAAGAGGTTGGTGATATCCGAAAAATTATGGAGGTTGATCAGCCGGCGAGTGGCTTGGCGGCGCATCCGGTCTCAAATTCGGTTAATGCCACCCGAAATAACGGCCCCGATCTAATCACGCCGATCGAACTAGGGGATTCCCAGACGCTTTTCTAAGCCGGCGGAATAAAGCCAGCGCTCAGCAGGTTCTATGAATATGACTGTAACCTTATGGCCGATGGCATCGGAAATAGAGGTTAAGACTCCTGCGGGTTTACTCGCCAAGGAGAGCGCTGTCGATCGCGCAAACCGATTCACAAATGATGCAATGCAATATACAAATCAACTTTATGCAGCTGCACTTCGATACACCAAGAATGCACATGATGCCCAAGATTTGGTTCAAGATACTTATGCAAAGGCATTTACTTCATTCCATCAATTCGAACCTGGCACTAATTTAAAGGCTTGGCTCTATCGCATTCTTACAACAACATTTATTAACAACTATCGCAAAGATCAACGTCGTCCACAAATCTCTGATGGTGAATTAGAAGATTGGCAACTAGCGGAATCGGCAAGCCACACAAGTGATCAAGGTAAATCAGCCGAAGATGAAGTTTTAGAAAATATGCCAGATGGCGATGTTAAGAATGCACTTGAAGAGATTCCAGAAGAGTTTCGCTTGGCCGTTTATTACGCCGATGTCGAGGGCTATTCATATAAAGAGATTGCAGAAATTTTAGGAATTCCATCGGGAACAGTGATGTCTAGACTTCACCGTGGACGTAAGTTATTGCGCGAATTACTTGTGGCCTATGCCAAAGATCGCGGCTATGCAAAAGGTTTTGGTGAATCATGAGTTGCGGCCAACACCACGAAACATCCTGCCAGGATGTTCTAAACGCGATGATCTTCTTCATTGACCGAGAGATCACTGATTCAAACCAACTTATGGCTTTGGAAGTTCACTTCCAACAATGCCCACCTTGCTTGCAAGAGATGGAGCACGAGCGCAAAGTTATTAATCAGATGAAGAAGCTACTCGCTGATTCTTGTAACGAGTCCGCGCCCGAAGAACTGCATGCCCGGATCGCAGCTCAGACCGCGCTTCTTGCCGCGCAGATGTCGGCCCCAACCCAATTTGTAACCGAATATCGCCAGAGCCAAACCACGGTAATAACCGATGAAAATGGCAGCGTCGTTATCGAAGAAACACATATTCAAATTCAAAGTACTAACGAGTTTGGCGAGTTTGGTAAAGATTTCCCGCTAAGTTAAGCGGCATGAATAGCGAGAACGTACGTGGCGCCATCGGTATGGCATCCCTTACGGTGCGCCCAAGTGATACTTCGGTTGCGCAAGCGCTCAATGATTTAACAATTCTCGCAACGCCTACTTTGATCAACATACTGGAAGGCGCATGTAGCGCTGCACTTGCCGAACACTTTGAATCTGGTGAAACTTCGATAACTACTGAAATTAACGTCACAACAAATTCTGCCGTTGGAGTTGGGGCGGAGATTCGCGCCAATGCAACTTGTGTGGAAGTTGAAGGTGGCGTCTTTAAATTTAACGTTGAAGTACACCACGGAAGCAAACTTGTGGCATCTGGATCAATTCACCGCAAACTCGTTGACCGCGTCTCCTTCTCGGCTCGTGTTGCGGCCGAGTCCATTACATCTTCATCGGCTGCTGATCAATAAGAGGTAATAAAAAAAGCGCCGAATAATCTTCGACGCTAAACACGGAATGGACCCCTCGAGATAAAGCCTCGGGTCTCCATTCAAGTGTTTTGCTACCGAAGAATTATTCAGCGCTTTAACAGCCGAAACGGTTCAAACAGTTAGAACTAATTACTTTTTGGTGGCCCAGAAGATTTCTGCGATCTCATCGATCTTGGCAAGAAGCTTGTCAGCAACTGCAACATCGTTTGATCCCTTAGTTCCGCCAGCGCCAGCAAGCTTTGTTGCTTCGTTGAATAGAACGTGAAGTTGTGGGTAGGTTTCAAAGTGGGGAGCCTTGAAGTAATCGGTCCATAGAACCCATAGGTGATGCTTTACTAATTCTGAACGCTCTTCCTTGACTGCAACAGCGCGAGCCTTGAAGTCAGCATCGCTTGATGCGGCGTACTTCTCCATAGCTGCCTTAACTGATTGCGCTTCGATCTTTGCTTGTGCTGGATCGTAGATACCGCATGGCAGATCGCAGTGTGCGTGAGCAACTGTCTTTGGTGCGAAAAGATTCTTGAACATTTAGTTCCCTCTCTGTGCTTAGGGTGCAAGACTACCTTTCTGATGAAGATGTTGCGATTTCAATTTCTGCGCTTGCAGGCGGTTGTTGTCCATGGGACTTCGATGTGGCCAGCCTTTGCCCATGGCGATTGGTTGCTATTTCGCACCTTGCGTTGGACGTTAAACCCAACTCATGCAGCGCTTCACGATCTTGTTGGCAAAGTTGTTCTGGTTCGCAGAAGCGCTCCCGAAGGTTCACCACTTGAAGATGACTTTCTACAGATAAAGCGCGTTATTCACGTTAATGAATCGGGCATCTGGGTCGAGGGCGATAACAAAGCTCAATCAACTGATTCCAGAACTTGGGGCTATCTATCTCCCAAAGAAATCATCGGCATCTACATTCTTAGGTATCGACGAGGTCGCTAGTAAAAAGATATAAAGAAAAAAGCCCTGCATAAAACATCGGACGCAGAGAATCGAAAAACCACACCCGAGGAAAAGCTTCGGTGTGTTTTTTAAGATTCTTGCTACCCGAAGTTTTACTACGGTCTTCCGAAGTTCTTGAAGATATTTACAAAAGTTAGCGGGTGAAGGCTTCGGTGATTAGCGCGTGTTGTTCTTCTTCGTGCAGATGGTGTGAACCAGTTGCTGGGGAAGCGGTTGCGCGACGTGAAACGCGACGCAAAGTGCGACCTTCCAGAATCTCTGCAGTTGTAAGTGCAACGTGTGGCCAAGGACCTTGGTTTGCTGGCTCATCTTGAACCCATAGAAGATTTGCATTTGGATGCTTTGCAGCAATCGCAGCAAATTCTTGTGATGGGAATGGATACAACTGTTCAACGCGAACAATTGCGGTTGAAGTTTCGCCAAGCTTTGTGCGCTCTGCAATTAAGTCGTAGTAGACCTTGCCGGAGCAATAGATAACACGAGTTGCATTGGTGGCAGTTGGGTCATCAATGATTGGTCGGAAGGTTCCAGTTGTGAAATCGTTTAGGCCAGATGCTGCAGCCTTTAGACGCAACATTGACTTAGGTTCGAAGACGATCAATGGACGACGAGCCGGATTCTTCATGTGCCAACGAAGCAAGTGGAAGTAAGAGGCTGGTGTTGAAGGTTGGGCAACAGTCATATTCAACTCAGCGCAGAGTGCTAAGTAGCGTTCGATGCGGGCGGATGAGTGATCTGGGCCTTGTCCTTCATATCCATGTGGAAGAAGAAGTACTACCGATGAACGCTCGCCCCACTTTTGAAGTGATGATGAAATGAATTCATCAACGATTGTTTGCGCGCCATTAGCGAAGTCACCGAATTGTGCTTCCCAAAGAACAAGTGCGTTTTCCCGTTCGACCGAATAACCATATTCAAATCCCATTGCCACGTACTCAGAAAGCAATGAATCGAATACGAAGAATTGATTGTCATCGTTAATTAATTCGCGAAGCGGAGTCCAGTCGGTGCCGGTATTTTGATCGACGATAACTGCGTGACGATTCGAGAATGTTCCGCGGCGAACATCTTGTCCCGCCAAACGAATTGGGTGGCCCTCAAGTAGTAGGGATCCCATGGCAAACATTTCACCAGCAGCCCAGTCAACAGTTCCTTCACCCAGCATCTCAACGCGCTTTGCAAGTTGTGGTGCAAGCTTTGCGTGAGGAGCAAATCCTTCTGGCATTGCAGTCTGGGTTGCCGCAATCTTGCGAAGTGTTGCTTCATCAACTGAAGTGTTAACGGTTTCTGGAGCTGGAGCGGTTGGAACCATAATGTTCTTGTGTTCTGGTTCGATGTTGTGAACCGCGTTGTAAACGGCATCAAGTTGAGTTTGATAATCGCGCAATACTTCTTCGGCTTCTTCAACGGTGATATCACCGCGACCGATAAGTGCTTCGGTGTAAAGCTTGCGGGTTGAGCGCTTGGCATCAATCAACTTGTACATAAGTGGTTGGGTGAAGCTTGGTTCATCGCCTTCGTTATGTCCGCGACGACGGTAGCAAACCATGTCGATGACAACATCCTTCTTAAATGCTTGGCGATATTCATAAGCAATGCGTGCAACGCGAACAACGCTCTCTGGGTCATCACCATTTACATGGAAGACCGGTGCCTGAATCATCTTGGCAATATCGGTTGAATATGTTGATGAACGAGCAGCGTGAGGTGAAGTTGTGAAACCAACTTGGTTATTTACAACGATATGAATTGTTCCACCGGTGCGATAGCCCTTAAGTAGTGACAAGTTCAAAGTTTCAGATACAACGCCTTGACCAGCAAATGCGGCATCTCCGTGCATCAAGATTGGAAGGACCGAGAAGGCTTCCTTCACATTTAACTTATCTTGCTTTGCGCGAGTAATACCTTCTAATACTGGGTTTACAGCTTCCAAGTGAGATGGGTTAGCAGCCAAGTAAATCTTGGTGGTTGCACCAGATTCAGCAGTGAAAGTGCCTTGGGTTCCAAGGTGGTACTTAACATCGCCCGAACCTTGAACTTGGTTATCTGCGTAATGACCTTCAAACTCTTGGAAGATCTGGCCGTAAGACTTTCCAGCAATGTTTGCCAGAACATTTAGGCGACCACGATGTGGCATACCGATGCAAACTTCCTCAAGACCTTCTTCGGCGGCGGCAGAGAGAACGGCATCAAGAAGTGGAATTACAGATTCGCCGCCTTCAAGTGAGAAGCGCTTTTGGCCAACATATTTTGTTTGTAGGAATGATTCGAAAGCTTCAGCGCTATTTAACTTGCGAAGAATGCGTAGTTGTTCTTCGCGTGGCGTGCGAGGTGCGCCGACTTCAACATGCTCTTGAATCCATTTACGTTCTTCTGGATTTTGCATGTACATGTATTCAACGCCGATGGTGCGGCAATAAGAATCGCGCAGAATTCCAAGAATCTTGCGCAACTTCATTACTGGCTTGCCACCAAAACCACCGGTTGCAAATTCGCGATCTAAATCCCAAAGTGAAAGTCCGTGAGTAACAACATCCAAATCTGGGTGTGAACGTTGCTTATATTCCAACGGATCGATATCGGCCATCAAGTGACCGGTTGTGCGATAAGCACTAATTAATTGTTGAATGCGTGAGGTCTTGCCAACCTGGTCATCCTTTCCAAATTGCATATCTGCAACCCAGCGAATTGGAACGTAAGGGATGCGAAGCGCGGCAAAGATCTCGTCATAGAAATCATCTGCGCCAAGCAAAATTTCGTGCATGCGCTTTAAGAAGTCACCAGATTGCGCACCTTGAATAATGCGGTGATCGTAAGTAGAAGTAAGTGTGATTACCTTGCTAACAGCCAAGTTAGCCAAGGTCTCTTCTGAGGCACCCTGGAATTCGGCTGGATAATCAAGAGAGCCAACACCAAGAATCAATCCTTGACCTTGAACCAAACGTGGAACAGAGTGAACAGTTCCAAGCGTTCCTGGATTTGTTAGCGAAGCGGTGGTTCCGGCGAAATCTTCAACGGTTAGCGCGCCGTTACGAGCTTTGCGAACAGTGTCTTCGTATGACGCCCAGAATTGTGCGAAATCAAGATCTTCGCATCCCTTAATAGAAGGTACGAGTAATTGGCGGGAACCATCTGGCTTAGCCAAGTCGATTGCGATACCTAAATTAATATGTTCTGGCTTTCCAATTGCTGGTTTGCCTTCAATCTCGCCATAGAACGCATTCATCTCTGGCATCTGGCGCATCGCCTTGATCATGGCGTAACCAATTAGGTGAGTGAAAGAAACTTTGCCACCACGACCACGCTTTAGGTGGTTATTAATAACGGTGCGGTTATCGATTAAAAGTTTTGCCGGAACTGCGCGAACACTTGTCGCGGTTGGAACTGCAAGAGAAGCTTCCATGCTTTGTACTACGCGCGCACTTACGCCACGGATTGGCTCGAGTGATGAAGCACCTGGTGTCACAAGAGTTGGTATCGGCTTAACCACCGGATCCGCAGGAGTTGGATTTGGCGTGGCAGGTGTATTTGTCATGGGCTTTGGTGTCTCCGTTTGTACTTGCGGTGCGGGAGCAGAAACTTTTGTTGCGGTCTTTGGAATATCAAAAGAAGCTGGAAGATCTGATTGTGAAGATGCAGCCTTCGGAAGTGGAGGTGTTCCACCTTTAGGTGCATCCGAAAGAGTTGGAAGCGCGGCAGCATTTGCAGATGCAGGGGAGTAATCAGAAAAGAATTCCCACCATGCTTTATCTACTGAATTTGGATCAACGAGATAGCGTTCATACATCTCATCAACGAGCCACTCGTTTGGACCGAATGATCCACCGAAGTGATTCGCAGGTGTATTTGCTCCCGTAGCCGACACGCTTGTAAGTCTAATAGTCGTAAGAGTCCTGGGAAATTCCGATTACCGCCTGTTGAGTGTGAAACAGAGCGCATAACCCATGGCTCGGGTGGCGCTTACTCGGTATATCCGAAGAGACTGCAAATAAAGGTCGCCAATCCGAGGGCACCGACAATCAAACCGACCCCGATCAAGCCGCCGGTAATCATGAAATATGCAACGCCCATCGCAATTCCATTGGCCAGAACCGCAGGCGCCCGCCCATAGGACTTAGCTTCCTGAAATCCACGAGATGCAAAATAGAGTCCAATCGCACCCATGATGGCAAAAACAATTTCACCTACCAAAGCCGCGGGCGCGCTCACTGTCGCAATAAAAGACGAGACAATTAAATAGAGCGCAATTCCAATCAAGACCATAGCTTCAAATCGCAACAGCCACATCGCGGGAACTCGGGTCGGGGATTTCTTTTCAGATCTTGCCATGGATAAAGTCTAGTTTATTTTCGGTTTTAGATTTAGCCTGCCTTATGGCTTTGGAGATTGAATTTGCGAACAACGGCATCCTTGATTCACTAACAGGATCTCCGGCGCAATCAGTATTTTTAAAACAACTTCGCCAAGCTATTTCTCGCACCGATCGAAGCGGAGCGGCTCTTTCCATTTTAACTTTACGATTATCAAAAGATTTACGATTATCAAAAGATATTGCGCGAGTGAAATCAGATGAAATCAAAGACCGGTCACTTGACTTGATCGCTATTGCACAAATCTTGAAAAGTTCGATTCGCGGTGGAGATTTTTATACCAGGATGAGTCAATTTGGATTTTGGATCTGCCTCCATGGTGATTCTTCAGAGGCGGAGGCTGCTGTTAAACGCTTTCGTGATGGGTTGGATGGCCTGAAAAGTGCGGTTACCTTCGAAATATTCGAGCGTGATAAATCAGCCCCTCTGGCTAGCTGGATCGATGAAATAGACAAAAGTTACTTTTAGTTAAATTGTGGGACGGAGTGTCAATATTTATCAGGTGACTTTCCGGAGAAGTTGATAACCACCGCGGTCGAACTTATTGCCACAGTTCAATCCCGTCATGGATTTACCAGTATTCCAAACCTTTGGCCCACTTCAGGATTTTATGGATGATCCTGGGATTGAGGAGATTTGGATCAATTCGCCAACACGCATTTTTGTTGCAAGAAATGGCATAAGTGAATTAACAAATATTTCAATGTCATTTGAAGATGTATCTAACCTAGTTGAGCGATTGCTTATGTGGGGTGGTCGCCGTTTGGATTTATCACATCCATTTGTCGACGCCCGACTTCCAGATGGAAGTCGCTTGCACGTTGCGATCCCGGAAGTCACCGCAAAGCATTGGGCGGTAAATATTCGAAAACATTTAATTCGCGGGAAATCACTTTCAGATTTAGCTGCTTTAAATGTGATGAGCCAGGAGATTGCGACTTTTCTAAATGATTGCGTAAATGCAGGCTTAAATATTTTGGTTAGTGGCTCAACACAAGCAGGAAAGACCACCCTGCTTAATGCCTTAGTAAGTGCCCTGCCTTTGAAGAGTCGAGTGATAACGATTGAAGAAGTTTTTGAATTGCGCCCAAGAATTCCTGATTGCATTGCACTTCAGACTAGACCGGCAAATTTGCAAGGCGAAGGTGAGATTCCATTACGCAGATTGATCAAGGAAGCACTTCGAATGAGACCTTCACAACTAGTGGTTGGCGAAATTCGTGAAGCCGAGGCGCTTGATCTATTGATTGCATTGAACTCGGGCTTACCGGGAATGGCAACGATTCACGCAAATTCGGCACGTGATGCCATTGCCAAACTTCAGACTCTTCCGCTATTGGCAGGTGAAAATATCTCGCATCGCTTTATTGCACCAGTTGTTGCAGGGGCGATCGACTTGGTAGTCCATCTTTCAATTGCCACAGATGGTTTTCGAAGAGTCATGGAGATCGAGCATGTAACTGGTCGAATTGAGGCAGACCGGGTTGAAATCGAGCCAGTTTATAAATTCGTTGCTGGAAGCAAAGGCGAGAAGAGTGGCAAATATGAAGCGGGACTTTTGAATCCAAGACTTATTCTCGGAGGAGCCAAAAAATGAGAAATTTTGATCCTTTGCAATCAAATCTTTCAAAATTAGATCTTTCAAAATTAGATATTCTTAAACTTTCCTCAGATCGCAAGGTTAAGGGACTTGTCTTTGCTGCTTTTGGCTTTGTTACAGGGTTCGTTGCTGCAACGATTTCTACGAGCTCAGTCACAATTGGAATTGCATTCGGATTGATATGTAGCGTCCTTCCGACAGTGCTCTTGCGCATGAAAGATGAGAATTCACTTCGCGAGCTTGAGAGCTTGTGGCCAGAAATCTTGGATCACATAATCTCTGGAATATCTTCTGGCCTTTCACTTGCCGAAACGCTTGCCGACCTAAGAAATCGCGGACCAATTAAAACTCGCCCCATCTTCGCCTCAGTTCAACATTCGCTGATTAACGGAGGAACTTTTGAAAATGCACTGGAGCTATTAAAAGTTCAATTTGCAAATAGCACCTGTGATCAGGTCTGTGAAGTGCTGCGATTTGCAAAGAGTTCCGGTGGCAGAGATATGAATATGACCCTGAGGACTTTAAGTGATTACGTTAGAACAGATTTAGCTCTGCGAAATGAGATAAATGCAAAACATGGCTGGATAAAAAATTCTGCTGCACTTGCAGCAATCGCTCCGTGGATTTTGCTGTTAATACTTGCCTCACAACCAAATACCGTTTCGGCTTACTCAACAGGATCGGGAGTTGGCGTTTTGCTGTTGGGTGTTTTGCTCACCGTTGTTGCCTATCTTTGGATGGAGCGGGTGGGGAGAATTAGAAAAGTTCCCCGAATTTTTGCGTTGAAAAAAGCAGGCGCCTCTCAGATGGCTAAAACCACTTTTGGAAGAGGTAGCGATTTATGAATCAGATGAAAACGATTCTCATCTTTCTTTTCCTCTCGCCCCTACTTGTTCTTGGAATCTATCTTTTGGCTCGTGAGAATATGGATCCGCTACAACTCTTTCATGAAAATTTTCGGCAAGAACAGATTGGTAAAGGCAGAAAAAAGTCATCGCAAGCGGATGGCGAAGTTGATCTAAAACGGTTAAATCGAATCAGTATTTACTTTGGCATAGGACTCCTACTTCTTGTAATAGCCGGAAGCGGTCTTGGGACAATCATTCTTTTTCTTTGTGTTCTTTTCATTTATCGATATTGGGAGAAAACAAGTAGCGCCCGGAAAGTAAAAAATTCACAATTGATAGCCGAAAGCGAATTTCCACAATTAATAGAACTTTTTACGATTTTAGTTTCATCGGGCGAAAGTCCATCCCTTGCATTGGAATCAATCGTTTCCAGATCCACCGGTCAGCTAACTTTAGAATTTGAAAGAGTTTTGGAGCGGATGAGAAATGGTGAAAATCTAACTCAATCTCTTGAAAGGCTCTCACTTGCAACTTCTTCAACAATTCTGCGTCGCTTTGCGGACACTTTAGTTCTGGCTACTCAACGCGGTACTTCGCTTTCGGAAATTTTGCATAGCCATGTTAAGGAAGTGCGACAACAGGATCATGCGGCGATGCTCTCGGCGGCAGGTAAGGCGGAAGTCGCTTTAATGATTCCGGTAATTTTCCTAATCCTTCCAATATCGGTGATCTTTGCGCTTTGGCCTTCGTTTGTCTCACTTGGACAAGGGATTGGGTGACGAAGATGAAGAGTTAATCAGCGATAAGGAATAAATAAATTTGGATTGAAATACATTCGAGTCTCAAGTTATTCGGGTCTCAATCCATTTGGGTCTAAATGCATTTCAACAGGGCAAGTTCATTAACAGGGCTGGAGCTATCCAAGTTAAGGAAGCTTGGATTGTTCGAGAATTGGGCGTTCCAAATCGTAAATTTGAATCGAAAAGTTTCCCAAAATTATTTGCAGCAGAAAAACAATCCACGCCCGAAAAACAATCCACGCCCGAAAAACAAGAAAGGTTGATTTTGATGTTTAGAGGTATTCGTTTCCAGTCCGAAGTTGATGAATTACGAGGGGAAGAAAAAATGGCAGAAAGCGGTAACGAAGGTGCAGTCACAGATATTTCACTAAGAATTGCTCGCAAAATTGCTCGGGAAGAATTAAAAACTCGGGAAGAATCAAGAAAGTTAGCAATTGCCGAATCAATCAAAGCCCACCCAAGTAGTTTTGGACGCAACTCTAGAATTCCTAACGGTGCACTATTTGGTGATGGGCTGCTAAAAGCCACGGTCAAGGTTCAAAATTTTCTCGCGGAAGAACGTGGCGATGTGCCCGGATGGGTGCTCGTAGTTTTGATGACTACCGGGCTTGTTACAGGCATCTGGACCGTGGCAGAGCCGCGACTTTCTTCGATCCTGAAGAATTCGCTAGACAATATGAATTCAATTCGATGAAGAAAATTCTCAGATCCTGGCGCGAGAAAATTACGTGCGATACCGAAGCAATTAGAACTTGGCGCGAGAAAATTACATGCGAGACGGGAACCATTGAAAGTGCTTTAACGATGATTCCTCTACTACTTCTGTTTCTGACAGTTCTGCAAATTTCGGCATCGGTAATGGGCAGAACTTCTGCTCTTTCTGGAGTGCAGGATCAGATAACCAAGAGTTCACTTTATGGATCCGCAAATTCAGTTAAAAATGGTTCAAACTCTTTATCGCCAACAATGGCAACATCGACTTCGATCGATTCTCTTCCGCTTACGGGTGGAGGTTCATTGATTCTCGGAACTCGCAAAGCGCAAACTCCACGGTTGACCCCGCTTCTGTTAGGCCAAGATGCTTTTATTGCTACGGGCATAACTGTCGATGAAAGTAATTAGGCGCACTCGTGACTTTGATGAAAAGTGTTAGAAAATTTCGAATTAAGGATTTCCTAACATTTAAGAACCCTAAGTCCGTCAAAGGTCGCAGACGAGTCAGAAATTGCACGGGTACCATGAAGATTTTCCATTTGCTGGGTGATGAAAGTGGTTCAGCCATAATTGAATTTATAATTCTTGCCCTGCCTTTGTTCGTGCCGATGGCAATTTATTTAACTACTATCAATCAAAGTTCAAATATTCAGTACGAAGCTCGAATTTTTTCGAGAGAGGTAGCCCGCGTTTACGTAACTACAAATGATGAGGCAGACGTTGCCCCGCGAATTGCTGAACTAACACAAAGTTATGCCGAACGAATTTTCCTGCCAGCAAAAATAGATATCAATCCCGATGTAAACATCACCTGCTCAGAACAGCCTTGTCTGACTCCAGGAGCTCGAATAAAAGTTGATGTAACGCTTCGCTCAAACGGTGGCAAAACCAGTGCGCATTCGAGCGCAACGCAGATTGTTGATAGTTGGCGAAGTCAATGATCAAGAATTCAACAAAAGCATTGCCAACAAAAGCATTGCCAACAGTCAAGAAATATATAAGCAAAGAAAACCCATTTTTAGTTCTTATATCTGACGATGCTGGCTCAATTTCCATTCTAATTATGGGGTTGTTTATAATTCTGTTAACGCTCTCACTTGGGATAATTGACCTATCAGATGCATATTTAGCTAAGAGAGAATTGACTTCCATTGGTGAGAGTGCGGTTTCAATCGCTGCTCAATCTCTTGATCAAGCTCGCTATTACAACGAGGGCGTCTCCAACGCCGGTGCCTTAGTGCCTATAGATTGCACCCTGGCGACTTCTAAATTTCAAAGCGAAATTGCCCAAGCCGCGCTCCGCGAAAGTTCGGTTTCAGTAAATAGTTTTAGTTGCCAAGGCGATCAGATCTTGGCCGATATCTCTGCCAGCATTGCGCCTGCAGTTAGATTTCCGATTATCAATAATCTTGTAGGTAAATCCATTTCAATTCAGGCTTCAGTGGGTGCCGGTTCGGTAGTTAAATAATTCCCATTACCCTTAGGGCATGGCCGCACGCGAGTACTTGGAAGAAGTTAATGCGCTTCGCGTGACCCTTTCAGCAATTGAACAGGTTTTAAACCTTCCGAAGTTACGTGAAGACTTTGCCAAACTTGAAGAAGAGGCATCGGTTCCAAATCTTTGGGACGACCCAGAGAAAGCTCAAGTTATTACAAGCAAGCTTTCAAGAATTCAAGCCACTTTAAATAGAGCAACAACTATTCGACGTCGCCTTGAAGATATTCCACTGCTTCTGGAATTAGCAAATGAAGAGAAAGATCAAAGTGCACTTGCTGATGCTGGAACAGAGTTAGATGATGTAACGAAGTCAATTAAAGATTTAGAAGTACAAACCCTTCTTAATGGCCAATACGACGACCGCGATTGTTTAGTAACGGTTAGATCTGAAGCAGGTGGTGTCGAAGCTGCCGACTGGGCGCAAATGTTGATGAGAATGTATCTGCGGTATTGCGAACGCCATGAATATAAGGTCGATGTTCTTGAAACTTCATATGCCGAAGAAGCCGGAATTAAATCTACTACCTTCCGAGTAAGTGCGCCGTATGCCTACGGAACTCTCTCAGTGGAACAAGGTACTCATAGATTGGTTCGTATTTCACCCTTCGATTCACAATCTCGCCGCCACACATCATTTGCTGGAGTGGAAGTAGTTCCAGTGGTTGAACAAAGTGACCACATTGAGATTGATGAAAAGGAAATTCGAGTGGATGTGTATCGTTCATCTGGGCCAGGTGGCCAAGGTGTTAATACAACTGACTCGGCTGTTCGAATTACACACATCTCTACGGGCATAGTCGTTTCTTGTCAGAATGAACGTTCCCAAATTCAAAATAAAGCTACGGCGATGGCAGTCTTGCAATCGAAACTTCTGGAACGACGTCGCCAAGAAGAACGAGCAAGAATTGATGCGCTTAAAGGAGATAACTCTGGTTCATGGGGAAATCAAATGCGTTCCTATGTACTTGCGCCCTATCAAATGGTTAAAGATCTTCGTACTGATTTTGAAGTCGGTAATCCTGCAGCAGTATTGGATGGCGATCTTGATGGCTTCATTGAGGCCGGTATCAAATGGCGAAAGAGCAGTTCACAATAAAAAAACTTTTCGCGAAATACGCTCAGATAGGCTAAATCTCTCAGCAATACAGGCGCGTAATTCCTCTCGAATGTCGCATCGTCACCATAAACTTCCAGCCATAAGGAGGTAGCCATGATTCGGTTTGAAAATGTAACCAAGATTTACCCAAAGCAAGAACGCGCTGCCCTTGATTCAGTAGACCTGGAAATTACTAAAGGCGAGTTCGTCTTTCTAGTCGGTCTTTCCGGCTCTGGAAAATCAACCTTCCTTCGATTAGTTCTTCGCGAAGAACGACCAACTTCTGGAAACATCATTGTTGCCGGAAAAGATTTAAATACTCTTTCAGCTCATAAAGTCCCGGAACTTCGCCGGCAAGTAGGAACTGTTTTCCAAGATTTCCGTTTGCTTCCAAATAAAACGGTTTCCGAGAATGTTGCATTCACTCTCCACGTACTTGGCTATTCGCAAAAAGAGATCGATCGCGAAGTGCCAGAAGTTCTTGAATTAGTAGGACTTGAAGAAAAAGCTGATCGTCGTCCTTCCGAGTTATCCGGTGGCGAACAACAACGTGTAGCGATAGCTCGCGCGTATGTAAGCCGTCCTGCAATATTGATTGCGGATGAGCCAACTGGAAACCTAGATCCCGCAACAAGTGTCGGAATTATGAAACTCCTCGACAGAATTAATCGCGAAGGAACTACGGTCGTTATGGCGACGCACGATTCCAAAATTGTGGATTCAATGCGTAAGCGCGTTATTGAACTTGAAGGCGGTCACGTTATTCGTGATCAAATACGTGGTGTTTATGGATACGCGGGGTAGGGACAGTAAATGAGAGCCGGATTTTTATTTAAAGAAGTACGCATTGGTTTACGCCGAAACGCAACTATGACATTTGCGGTAATGATTACCGTTGCCATCTCTCTCACCTTGCTTGGAATCGGCTTGTTAGCTAATTCTCAAGTGCGAGTGATGAAGGATTATTGGTATGACAAGATCGAAGTTTCAGTCTTCCTTTGCGGAACACTTTCCGAATCACCTTCATGTGCTTCGGGGCCAGTGACCCAACCACAAAGAGATTCAATTCAAGCCGACCTTAAAGCTTTGCCAGTCGTACAAACCGTTTATTACGAATCACAGGCGGAAGCGTTTCAACATTTCCAAGAACGATTCAAGGGCTCTGCGATTGCACAAAACGTTTCGCAGGATCAACTTCCGGAATCCTTTAGAGTGAAATTGAAGGATCCGACAAAGTTTGCGGTTGTTCAAAGTGCCTTCGACGGACGCCCGGGTGTTGATTCGGTCCAGGATCAACGAACAATCCTTGAAAAATTCTTTAAGTTACTTGGAGTGCTTCGAGATGGTGCGCTAGGGATTGGTTTTGCTTCGGTTCTAACCGCGGCATTATTAATTTCAAATACCTTGCGAATTGCGGCTTTCAATCGCCGGCGTGAAACAGGTGTCATGAAACTTGTTGGTGCGTCATCATTTTCAATTCAACTTCCATTCTTACTTGAAGGTGTTTTCTCAGCAATTGTCGGTTGGGTTGTTTCCACTGGAATGCTTGCGGCTTTTAAATTCTTAATTGATACGAAGGTGGCGCCACTTCTGAGCTTCACCCAATTCTTTAGGTGGTCAGATGTATGGGTTGCATCGCTTTTGTTACTACTAACAGGTCTGGTTGTTTCGATGGCATCATCGATCTTTACTTTGCGCAAGCACCTGCAAGTTTGATCAATATTTAGAGATTTAACGTATAAATATTCATTAAATTTTGAGGCTTTGCCAATTTGTAATTTTGTAGAGAGAATTACTAAGTGTCCACCCCACGTACTTGGCTTTCACAAGTTGCTCGGAATTATCGAGGATCAAAATTTAATGCGGGCGCAGCGTTCCTAAGTATCGCTTTAATCATCGCTTTTGCTATTGGCGATCAAGTAGGTCAAGCTCGACACAAATCACCAGTTGACGAGGCAATCGGTAAAGTCCTTGAGAAGGATGCTCGTGGAGCCAGTAAAGATGTTCTTCAGCGGGCTGCAATTGATGCAGTACTAAAAGCAACAGGCGATCAATGGGCAAACTACTTTCCAACTAACACTGCAAAAATATTCTCGCAATCTCTTCAAGGTCGATACAGCGGAATTGGAATATGGCTTCGCAAGAATTCATCCGGGGTATTAGAAGTTTCCAGTATTTCGCCAAATTCACCAGCAGCCCAAGCCGGAATTAAAGTCCTCGATACATTGAATGAAGTCAATGGTGTTTCAATGGACGGTGCTTCGGTGGCGACGGCAGTAGCCGCACTTCGGGGTAATGCCGGTACAAGCGTTTCCATCTCGCTAACGCGAAATCAAAAGGGATTCCAAGTAACAGTGACAAGAGCTTCTGTATTAAGCGGAGATGTGGTCGCAAATCAAATCGCGCCCGGAATTGTTTACATCCAGGTTTCAGCTATGACCCAAAATGTAACTACCGATGTGACAACCGCGCTAAACAATTATCGTCACGATCGTGGAATTATTCTTGATCTTCGCGATAATCCAGGTGGCTTAATTTCCCAGGCGCAAGGATTGGGGTCCCTATTCTTAAATCAAGGAGCAATAGTTTCCTATTCTCGTAAAGGTGAATCCGATATCGTTCTAAGTTCTACAAATAGCAATCCAGATATTGCACCAATGACCGTTCTTATTAACCGATCAACAGCAAGCTCGGCCGAAGCTCTAGCCGGAGCACTTCAAGATCGCAATCGTGCAGTAATTCTTGGCGAACAAAGTTATGGCAAGGGAAGTGTCCAGGAAGTAATTACCTTGTCTGATGGATCAAAACTAGAAATTACTGTCGGAAAATATCGAACTCCATCTGGTCACATAATTGATCAAGTCGGAATCGGACCTGATTTGTTGGTGCCCGAAACGACCGAAATCTCGAAGGCTTTGGCGGTTCTCCAAGGCTTGCGCTCGTTTGAAAAGGGAACAAGCTCTTCTTCAAGCAAATAGCTGTAACCACTCAAGTACCCTTAGACCTGTATAGACCTGTAGAGACCTGTAATCCTCAATATTTGGGGAGATAAAGATTATTTGGGAAATGGGGTGGTCATATGGTTAAAGAACTAGGCAAGAAATTAATTGCCCAAAATAAAAAAGCTCGCCATGACTACTCTATTGAAGAAGTTTTTGAATGTGGAATTGTTCTATCGGGCACCGAAGTTAAATCACTACGTGCCGGACGAGCCTCGCTTGTCGACGGCTTTGCAATGGTGAATAACGGGGAACTTTGGTTAAGTGGAGTTCATATTCCGGAATACACCGAAGGAACTTGGAACAACCATCCTCCGCGGAGAGAACGAAAGCTTCTCTTGCATCGCAAAGAGATTGACAAATTAGCCACCGTAACAAAGCAAGGCGGTTTAACTCTCGTGCCGCTTTCACTTTACTTTAAAGATGGAAAAGCAAAGATTGAGTTAGCGCTGGCAAAAGGTAAGAAAGCACATGACAAGCGCGCCACACTCATGGAGCAACAAGCAAATCGGGAGATCACTCGCGAGCTTTCGCGTCGCACTTCGGGCAAAGATCAGGGATAAGTTCCAGCCTTCAAAATATTCCACATGAAGCCGTGGTGGTGGACCCCTCGATCAAAAGGACTCGGGGCTCCACCCCGACGTTTCATTGCGGGATATTTTTTGCTGGCTTTAGGTTAAATCTGACGCAGGTCTTACACTTAGAACTGTAAAACGTTTGGAAAAAACTTAATATAGAAAGCTTCACAGCTTCATGAATAAACCCATGGGGGTGAACGGTCTCGACTTTAGATGTTGGGATAGGTGAAGCGGGCCGAGGAAGCCGGGATGATCTCGTAAACCAATAACCCTGGCAAAACTATAAGCGCCAGTACAACTGCCGCTGATTTCGCTATCGCTGCCTAAGCGATTTAAGTGAATCCGTTAACCCAAGAGCGCTCTCGACTTGGATGTTAGCGTCGCTAGAGAGCTCACTTGATTATGGTGTTATGGACATAGTTGAGGAAATCAATCTGTAACTGAGTTCGTTGACTACATGTGTTCGTGAGAGTCAGAACTGAGAAAACGACTTGAGCACTACGCCCGTAGAAGCCCTATGTCAGTACTAGAGGACCCGGGTTCGATTCCCGGCACCTCCACGACGAGCGAGGCAGAAAAAATGTTTACATTTTTGTCTGCCGAGCGAGGAGCGGAAGGTTGAGTGCGCTTTTTGCACGAAACCTCCACGACATTAAAAAACCAACTATCCCTGCCGAGCGAGGAGTGGAAGGTTGAGTGCGCTTTTTGCACGAAACCTCCACGACAAGTTTTGCTCTCTCGCTCAAAGTCGGCGAACTTTTTTACTTCCGCGGATCGAAGACTGGCATCGATCGTTTTTGTTTATTTCAAGCCGCAGGATTCATCGGCTTAACTGGCACGAAGAATTCTTTTCCTCGTGGACTTACCCAAGTGCAAGACCCGTCGGGGTGACTTGTTAATTTCCAACCACCATGTGTTTTTAGTTGGTGGTGGCGACGGCAAAGAGCCCCCATATTTTCTGGCGAAGTTTCACCGCCTTCTTCCCAAGGAACTGCATGGTCTAAGTCGCACCGCCTGGCTGGTTGGGCGCACCCAATAAATCTACAAGTTTGATCGCGGGCAATTATGAAATCTTTAAGTGCCTGGGGCGGTTCATAAACTTTGCGCCCATAATTAATGAGATTTCCGGTCAGTGGATCAACTATAAATTTTTGCCACTTTGCATCAGCGGCGAGTATTCGCGCAAGGGAAGCAGGTAACGGCCCGTAACCTACGAGTTGAGCTGGTTTTTCATCAAGACCAATGAGAGTTGCCATATCCATTGTAAGTTGTAATAAAACTGGCTTTCGATCCTTTAGATTCGGATTCACGTTATTGGTTAAGTATTTTGTTGCAATTTCACTTAGCGCATCAGCTCTAAAAGTATCAATTGAGGTCTCATCTAATTTCTTAAGTAGTTGAAAATCTTCTTCAGAATTATTTGTTGTTGCGCGCAAGTTTTCAAGGTGACGATCTTGGGCCGTCTTTGCGCAATCATTTATAACTTCCATAACCAACTTTGCATCTTCTGCGGGAAGTAATGCATAAATGGAGGCCATTCCGTTTTCTTCTGGTTTTAAGCGGACATATCTTTGCTTTTTTGCATCCTCAACCCGATCCTCAAATCCTCGTTCATCGAGCGCCGCAACTCGATTAATTAATTGGCGTTTGGCTTCGGCTGGAGTGTGTGACTCAGCAAAAGTTACCGCCTTAGATTCTAATTCTGCGAGGATGATTGGGTCGGCACCCTTTTCAATAAGCGGTGCAAGTTGTTGGGCAATGATGCTGGCATGTGCTTGGGAAATTTCGCCATACTTCAGCGCTTCCAAAGTTTCTGGGAGATGAGTTGTAATGGTCTTGGCATCTTCTATGAGACGGTGTGCGCTCATTGGCGAGAGATTGAGTGTTGAAGATACATCTTCTCGTTCAGCCTGAGGCGCACCATCAAATATATCAACCGGACCCTCCTCGCCATGTCCGACGGCTGCTGCAACTGAAATAGTGCGGAAGTAATTAAAATAATTTAGTAACTTATTCATTCCATCCAAATGTTCAAAACGCGACTTTTTGCGAAGTTTGGCTGGATCAATATTTATCATCTCGGCAAAGTGCTCAGGTCTCGGATCTGAATTCAGGATTTGATGGACGCGTATCTCGTCTGGAGTAAGCGGCTCTAAGTTTTCTGCATCAATACCCACTTCACTCTCTTGGTGAAGTTCAATTTGATTCATGGCTGGATAATTGCAGATTGCGATGACATATCTTCGATCGCACGTTTGAAGTTGTGGATATCGGAGCGTTGTTGGATAATTCAATAACTATGGATAACGGCTTAGGCGGGTCAAATAATTCAGGCCATGCTGGCCATATGCGCGACTCCGATCAGTTAAATTTATTGATTTCAGATATAAAGGAACTAACTCGTGCACTTGATTTCTTTGAAAAGTATCATGCTCAGAAAGAATTTGGCGCCTTAGCCATTGCGCGCGATGCAATTATCTATAGGGCGACCGTAATTCAAAACCGAATTGCCGGCAACCACCAGATGACATTTCCATCCCCTGAATTAATTGCATTGATTACCGAACCAAAATTTATCGAATCAAAAGTTTCTGCCAAAAAAATCCACGAACTTATCGACTTTCCAATTCAATCTCTTCACAAATTTGCACTTTCCGACATCCTTCGGACCTCTGTGCTCGAATAAATAGTTAAAGTGCCTTTGGCGATGCCGTAGGCTTAGACCATGTCCAAAGTCTTAGCAAAGCTTCCAGTCGGAGAAAGAGTCGGCATTGCCTTTTCGGGCGGCCTTGATACTTCTGTGGCGGTCGCTTGGATGCGATCTAAAGGCGCAGTTCCTTTTACTTACACTGCCGATCTTGGTCAATACGATGAACCAGATATTGATTCAGTTCCTGGCCGTGCAAAACAATATGGCGCCGAAGGTTCACGTCTAGTCGATTGCAAACAAGCTTTGGTTGAAGAAGGCTTTGCTGCAATCGCATGCGGCGCCTTTCATATTAGATCTGGTGGCAAGGTTTACTTCAATACAACGCCACTTGGACGCGCAGTAACCGGAACACTTCTAGTTCGAGCCATGCTTGAAGATAATGTTTCAATTTGGGGCGATGGTTCAACCTATAAAGGAAACGATATTGAACGTTTCTATCGCTATGGATTACTTGCAAACCCAAATCTAAGAATTTATAAGCCTTGGCTTGATACCGATTTCGTAACCGAACTTGGTGGCCGCAAAGAGATGTCTGAATGGTTGGTTGCAAATAACCTGCCATATCGCGATAGCACCGAAAAGGCTTACTCGACCGATGCCAATATTCTCGGCGCAACCCACGAAGCAAAGCGGTTGGAACACCTCGATACATCCGTCGAACTTGTCGAACCAATTATGGGAGTTGCTTTCTGGGATTCGAATGTAAAGATCGAAACCGAAGATGTGAAGATCGAATTTGTAAAGGGTCGTCCAGTTTCAATCAATGGCAAAGCCCTTGATTCTGTTGCTTTGATGCAAGAAGCAAACAAGATCGGTGGTCGTCACGGTCTTGGAATGTCTGACCAGATTGAAAATCGTATTATTGAAGCGAAAAGCCGTGGAATTTATGAAGCGCCAGGAATGGCCCTTTTGTTTATTGCTTATGAAAGATTGATTAGCGCTATTCATAATGAAGACACCATTGCTAATTACCATGCCGAAGGTCGTCGCCTTGGTCGCTTGCTGTACGAGGGTCGTTGGCTTGATCCACAATCATTAATGCTTCGTGAATCTTTGATGCGCTGGGTTGCTTCTGCAGTAACTGGTGAAGTAACTATTCGTTTGCGTCGTGGAGATGACTATTCAATTGTTAACACCTCAGGACCTTCATTTAGTTATCACCCAGATAAACTTTCAATGGAACGCACCGAGGACGCCGCCTTTGGTCCGGAAGATCGCATTGGTCAATTAACTATGCGTAATCTTGATATCGCCGATACCCGTGAAAAGCTTGAACTTTATGCCGCCCAGGGCCAACTTGGAGATGGGCAATTTAAGTTGATCAAAGAATTAGATAATAAAAAATAATAAAAAGAAGTAAGACGCCTTACTCGAAATAACTGGAGGATCAAATGAGAACCCAAATCGAAACAATTATTGACGTTCAACTTTCCAATCGAAATAGAGCCACCGCTTTCTTTCGCTGGATCCTAATTCTCCCAGTAATTATCTTTGCTTCCACTTTTACCCAGATGGCTCATTGGGGAATTTCGATGGGCGGAATCATTGTTCTTCCGGTTGTTTTCTCACTACTAATTCGCGGTATCTATCCAAGTTATGCCTTCAATTTCAATATCGCGATGCTTGAATTAAATGCTCGCATCGCCGCATACGCACTTTTGCTTACAGATGATTTTCCATCAATCGAAGCCAATCCAAAGGTTGTCGTTCTAGTGCCGGATGTAGATGGCGGAAAAGCGCTAAACCGTGGATTGCCATTAGTTAAATGGTTCTTAGCTATCCCACTTTATATTGTTGGAATTCTTTACTCGTTAGCCGCAGCCGTTGTGACTTTTGTTGCGTGGATCATTGTGAGTGCCACCGGCGCTTACCCACAATGGGCAGTAGAAATAGTTCTTGGAACCATTTCATTTTGGAACCGAGTAATTGGCTATAGCGCGGTATTGGTTACTGATCAATATCCAAAATTTTCGCTCTAGTTACGCGTAAACCCAAGAAAATACCCCCATTTGTGGGGTGTGGCGTGGCGCACATACTTGAAAGTAAACCTCTACCCTTTTTATCAACCTTCCCCGGCCCCGTTTAACTAACGGTGTTTTAAAAGTTATAGGGAAGGAATGCAATGTCGCTACTTTCATGGAAGTTACATGGAAACGGTAAGTCAGTCGCTCCAGGAGCGGTTGTTTCAACAGACGAAC